>ERZ772918.388-NODE-388-length-30843-cov-14.8465_pt1 | contig 30843 bp, 24 predicted proteins | sample MGYA00512118_ERZ772918 | MGnify/ENA primary metagenome ERZ772918 (study PRJEB29015, sample SAMEA2737939) | human oral metagenome | biome: human oral; feature: human-associated habitat; material: dental | place: China | collected 2135 ... | reverse complement strand
CGGCGGAGGCCCGCTCGTGCTCGGCGGCGGCCCGCTCCTGGGGGCTCAGGGGCCGCTGGTCCGGGTCGGAGGAGGCGGGCAGTCCGCAGGGACCGGGGGCGGACGGGCCCGGGGCCGCCGTCTGGCGGGAAGCAGCCTGGGGGCCCCGGGCGTCCCTGAGGGCGGTCTCGGCGGCGGCCTGACGCTCCTGGGCCTCCCCCAGGGCCGCCCGGGCCTGGTCCAGGGATGACCTGGCGGCCTCGTGGCGGCTGCGGGCGGAGGCCACCCGTCCCCCGGCCCGGGCCAGGGTCTCACGGCGCTCAGCCTCACGACGTGTCAGCTCGGACAGGGCCGACTCCGCGCGGGACTCAGCGGCCTCAGCCTCCAGGCGGGCACCGGTGGCCGCGGTCAGCAGCTGGCGCGCCTGGTCGATAGCGGCCCGGGCCTCGTCCTCGGCGGCGGCCGCCTCCTCGGCCCGGCGCTCCAACTCCTGGGGGTCGGTGCCCTGGGCGGGGCGGGGTGCGGCCGCCAGGCCCCGCAGGCGCTCAGCGGCCACCTGCTCCAGGGCGCGCAGGGACTGCTCGGCCGCGGTGAGCTCCTCCCAGGTGCGGCTGGCCTCCCGCAGGCGCTGCCCGGCACCGGCCTCGGCCGCGGTGAGCTCCTTCAGGCGGGCGCGGGCGGCCTGCTCGGCCTCCTCCAGGGCGGTACGACGTCGTTCCAGGGCGGCGGTGTCCGCCTCCCCGGCAGCCAGGAGGGCCTGGGCCTGGACGACGTCGTCGGCCAGGAGGCGGGCGGTGGCGTCACGGACCTCGGCCTGGATGGTGCGGGCCCGCCGGGCGATGGCGGCCTGCCGGGCCAGGGGGCCGAGCTGGCGGTTGAGCTCAGCGGCCAGGTCGGTCAGGCGCGTGAGGTCGGCGGCCATGGAGTCGAGCTTGCGCAGGGCGCGCTCCTTGCGTCGCCGGTGCTTGAGGACGCCCGCGGCCTCCTCGATAAAGCCGCGACGGTCCTCGGGGGTGGCGCTCAGGACGGCGTCGAGCCTGCCCTGGCCCACCACGGAGTGCATCTGGCGGCCCAGGCCCGTGTCGCTCAGCAGCTCGGCGACGTCCAGGAGGCGCACGGCGGTGCCGTTGATCTGGTACTCGCTGCCCCCGCCCCTGAAGAGGGTGCGGGCGATGGTGACCTCGGTGTAGTCAATGGGCAGGGCGCCGTCGGTGTTGTCAATGGTCAGGGCGACCTCGGCGCGCCCCAGCGCCGGGCGGGAGCCGGCCCCGGCGAAGATGACGTCGGCCATGGAGCCGCCGCGCAGGTTCTTGGCCCCCTGCTCCCCCATGACCCAGGTCAGGGCGTCCACCACGTTGGACTTGCCGCTCCCGTTGGGTCCCACCACGGCGGTGATACCGGGCTCCAGGCGCAGGGTGGTTGACGAGGCAAAGGACTTGAATCCCCTGATCGTCAACGTCTTGAGGTACACGCCCTCACCTTACCGGGGCCGGGCGCGCCCAGACGGCTGCCGCGGCCCGGCGCGGTTACGTGACGTCCAGGGCAGGGGCGCAGCCAGCGGCCGCGTAGCCAGCGGTCCCGCGCGTCGGGCACAGCCGGAGCGCACGGGGTGGCGCCGTACGGGCGAGGACGACCCACGCGGGCCCGGCCCGTGTCCACCAGGGGTGGGGACCGCCCCGTACGGGCGAGGACGACCCCGGACCGGAGGGCGGCTACCAGACCTGGCCCCGGGCGCGGCCCTCCTCCGCGCGGCCGAGGCGGACCAGGACAGGCTCCTCCTGCGGGAGGATGTCCTGACGTGGTGACGGTCGTTACCATAACGACCGTTCCACGAACCTAATCCCGGAGAGATCATATGATCCGTATTACCAGTCTTACCAAGGACTATGGCACCCTCAGAGCCCTCGACCACCTTGACCTCCATGTTGACGACGGTGAGATCGTAGGCTTCGTGGGTGCCAATGGTGCGGGCAAGTCCACTACCATGCGTATCATTATGGGTTCCCTGATTAGCGATGAAGGCGAGGTCCTGTGGGTTAAGGACGGTCAACAGGTCCCCATGGACGCCTATCACCGTCGCCTGGTGGGCTACATGCCTGAGGAAAGGGGCCTGTACCCCAAGATGAAGGTCGCGGACCAGCTGACCTACCTCGCCCGCCTCCACGGCCTGAGCCGCCACGAGGCCACCAGCGCCGCCAACGGCTGGATGGAGCGCCTGGCGGTGGGGCAGCGGGCAGGGGACGAGGTCCAGAAGCTCTCCCTGGGTAACCAGCAGCGGGTCCAGCTCGCTGCGGCCCTGGTGTCCGACCCCGAGCTCCTGGTCCTGGACGAGCCCTTCTCCGGCCTGGACCCGGTGGCCGTGGACGTCATGAGCGAGGTCCTGCGCGAGCGGGCGCAGGCCGGGGTCGGGACCCTGTTCTCCTCCCACCAGCTCGACGTCGTCGAGCGGCTGTGCGACCGGGTGGTCATTATCCGCTCCGGGAAGCTCGTGGCCGACGGCACCGTGGCCGAGCTCCAGGCCAGCGCCGGGCTGCGCTGGCAGGCCACCATCACGCCGTCCGCCGGGGTGCCCGCCCGGGCCCTGGAGGGCCTGGAGGACGCGCGCACGCAGTCCCACGCGGACGGCAGGGTCACCGTCAGCGCCGGGGGCGCCTCGGAGCAGCCGCTCCTGGAGGCGGTCCGCCCCCTGGGCACCCTCCACCAGCTCGGCCCCGTCCGCCACTCCCTGACCGAGATCTTCCGGGAGGTCCTGGCCGCCCCCGCCGCGGGTACTCCGGCGGACCCCGCCCCCACCGCCCCCGCCACGAAGGAGGACCGCGCATGAGCGCCCAGGCCATGACCCGCAGCCAGGAGATCCGGCTCGTCGCCGGGCGGGAGCTGCGCACCTACCTGTTCAAGAAGGCCGCGGTCATTACCAACCTGGTCCTGCTGCTCCTGACCGTGGGCGGGATCGTGGTGGTGGGGCTGCTCACCGGCGGGGACAAGGAGCCCTACCGCCTGGGGGTCCAGGCCGACGCCGCCACCATCACCACCCTGGCCCCCGCCCTGGAGAAGGTGACGGCCTCCAACGGCCAGCCCCTGGAGGTCAGGGACCTGGCCGGGGCCGACGCCCGGACCGCCCTGGGCGAGAGCACCCCCGAGGACAGCCGCCCCGACATGGTCCTGGACCTGACCGGGCAGGCCCCCGCCCTCCTGGTGCAGGAGAAGGCCGACGAGCAGGTGGTGGCCGGGATCACCTCCGTCCTCCAGCAGGCGGTGCTGACCCGCAGCGTCACCGAGCTGGGCGGGGACCCGGGCGCCGTGAGCACCGCCCTGGCCTCGGCTGTGCCCAAGGTGACCGTCCTGGAGCCGCCCACCACCGACCAGGCGGGCTTCGGGCAGCGCTACGCCGTCCTCCAGGTGGTCAGCATCCTCATGTACATGGTCATCCTCATCGGGGGCCAGGCCATCGCTGGCGGTGTGGTCACCGAGAAGGGCTCGCGGATCGTGGAGATCCTCCTGGCCTGCGTACGCCCCACCTCTCTCCTGGCCGGCAAGATCCTGGGGATCGGCTGCGCCGCGACCCTGACCACCGGCGCCATCGCCGTTATCGCGGCGGCCACCGCCAGGGTCATGGACGTGCTGCCCGACCTGGACGTCAACCTGGACGCCACGGTGGGCTGGATGCTGGCGTGGATGGTGGTCGGGTTCCTTCTGTACGCGGTCCTGTTCGCGGCGGTAGCCTCCCTGGTCAGCCGCCAGGAGGACCTGGCCACGGTCACAATGCCCCTGATCCTGACCATCGTGGTGCCCTACGTCCTGTCCTTCTCCATGGTGAGCGACCCCCAGAACACGCTCTTCCGGGTGCTGGCCTACCTGCCGCCCTTCGCCCCCTTCCTCATGCCCGCGCGCATGACCATCGGGGTCTCCTCGGTGGTCGAGCAGCTCGCGGCCCTGGGCCTGGCGGTGGTCACCCTGCCGCTGCTCATGCGCCTGTCGGCGACCGTCTACACCCGGGCCGTGACCCGTACCGGCAGCCGGGTGCCCCTCAAGGAGGTGCTCGGGCGCAGGGCCCGGTAGGGTCCAGCCCGGTAGCGGGGTGCGAGGGGCCGCGTCACCACTGGCAGGTGGCGCGGCCCCTCCTCCCCGGTCTGGCTCCGGCCCTGGGTGCGCCAATGGAGCCGGTGCGTCCGCGCACTACCCCCGGCAGCCCGGACTGAGGCCCTCCCTTGGCCCGCCCCCGGCTCTGGCCCGGCAGCGGGCCCTCAGCCGGCCACGAACCGCCCCATGAGCCGCGCGACGGTGTAGACCGGGGCCCCGGCCGCCAGGACCGGGACCAGGGCGCTGGCCACCGCCGCACGCCCCCCGGGCACCCAGCGGTAGGCCCACAGCACCCGGTTGGCCACGGCCATCATGACCCCCGCCATGAACCCGACCAGGAGACAGGCCGCCGCCGACTGGAGCGCCTCGGTGAGCCCCGTGTGCCCCGGGCCGAAGAAGCCCACTGCCGCCAGCAGGCCGCCGACCAGGCCCGCCACCAACGCCGGGAGCGTCATGGTCAGGGTCTCCAGGACCCCGGCACGCACCTCCAGGACGGTCAACAGTGCCCCGGTGACCAGGGCCAGGGCGCAGGGCACGGTCACCGCCGGGTGGGCGCCGCTGGTCCCCAGGGCGCACCAGGCGGCCCCCGAGACCACCACCAGGTTGCCGGTCACCGTGGCGGAGAGGTCCTCCACCAGGTCGGGGCGGCCGTCCTTGCGCAGCATCTGGCCCACGAAGGCCAGCAGCACGCTGAAGGCCATGACCACGGCCGCGGCCCCGTAGTCCTCCCGGAGGGTCACGGCGACGGCGGCGGCCACCCCCGTCAGCCCCACCACCACGGCGGTGCCCCAGTCGTGGCGGGCGCGCACCAGCGCCGACCACCCCTGGGCCATCAGCGGCACGAGGACCAGCACCAGCACCAGCCGGGCACGCGACGGCAGGGAGGCGCTGGCCGCCAGGAGGACGGGGGCGAGGCTGGCCGCGGCCAGACGTGTCCACGAGGGGTCCACCAGCCCCGGTACCACGGGGTCGGGGGCGTCGTGGCCGGTGGCGTAGGTGCCTTCCTGAGGTGTACTGCTCACGCGTCGTATCGTCCCACACACACAGCCGCGATACGATCTGTCCGGGGCGCACGGGGTCCTCGGCTCACGCCTGCGAGGAGACCGTCCCGCCCTGACAGCACACCCTCCTCGGAAGGAGCGTCATGAGGATCATCATGTTCACGCCTCTGTCCGACGCCGCCAAGGTCCTCCCCGCCACGTCCTTCCTCGACGCCCACATCGAGTGCCTCCCTGCCGTCCCCTCCTCCTACGCCACCGCCGCCGACGCCGACGTGGTCCTCCTGGACGCCCGCGGCGACCTCGTGCGGGCCCGCGCCCTGTGCCAGCTCCTGACCGGCCCCATGAGCTGCGGGCCGGTCATGCTGGTCCTGGAGGAGGGCGGCGCCGCCGTGGTCCAGGCGGACTGGGGGGCGGCGGACTTCGTCCTGGCCGGGGCGACGCCGGCCGAGCTCTCCGCCCGCCTGCGCCTGGTCCGGCGGGTGGCCCAGGCGCCCCTCCCGGTGGACGAGGACCGTATCGAGGTCGGTGACCTGGTCATTGACACCACCGCCTACACGGCCCGCATCCGCGGCTCGATTATCGACCTGACCTACAAGGAGTTCGAGCTCCTCAAGCACCTGGCCCTCAACCAGGGGCGGGTCCTGACCCGCCAGACGCTCCTCCAGGAGGTCTGGGGGGAGGACTACATCGGGGGCTCACGCACGGTAGACGTCCACATCCGTCGTCTGCGCGCCAAGCTGGGCACCGAGCACGACCACCTCATCGGGACGGTGCGCAACGTGGGCTACCGCCTGAACTCCCCCGAGGAGCAGGACTAGGCGCACCGGGCGTCGGCGCACGCCGGCGCAGGAGCCCGCCGGGAGACCACGTACCGGGAGCCCACGTACCGAGACGGCCGCGCACCGGCGCCGCGGCACACCGGGGCCGCACCGCACGTCGTGCCCCTACGTGTCCTGAAGCGAGAACGCCGGGCCCGACCGGAGGTAGTCAGGCCCGGCGTCTAGCTGGGGACGTCGGGCCGCAAGAACGCCAGTCGGCGCTTAAAGGCCGCTCGTGGCGGCTGTGTGTGGAGCCCGGGGCCCATAGCGACCCGACGTCGGGGTACACCATACCCGACGTCCGCGCCCTGTAGCCCCGCTGCGGGTCCCGGAACAAGGAGAGCTACCTCTCGCACTGCCCAGGGCCCCGGCGTCCAGGGCCCCGGGCCCGGACCGTCGCGCGCCTGCCGGCCAGGCCGGCCAGTAGGCGGCACGGGCCTGCGCTACCGGCCGGACCTGCGGGAACGTGACCAGACCAGCCACTGGGCCACCGCGCCGCCCCCGACCACGCCGCACATGACGTACCAGGACGGGGAGGCGTCAACCGGGGCCGCCACCCAGTTCCAGGCCTCGGCGGACCCGTAGGGGGAGCCGAACCAGACCAGGAGGAAGACGCCCGCCAGGGGCAGCACCCAGCTGAGGGACTCCCGCAGGAGTGCGGAGGAGAGCAGTGCCAGGCCCAGCCAGGTGAGGGTGGAGCGCAGGGAGGTAAGGGCCGTGCGGCCCCCGTCGGCGCTCCCCAGCAGGTCCGCCCCACCCAGCAGGGCCGTGCAGACCAGGGCGGCGGCCCCGAGGTGGAGCCAGCGGGCCCGCGACACCACCCCGGAGGCGCCGTCCAGGAGCGGCAGGGGCGAGGCCAGTGAGCTCACGACGCAGGAGGAGGCGAGGGCCGCCAGGACAAACCGGTAGGGCATGCTCGCCGGGTGCTCCGCCGACCCCAGGGAGAGGACCCGGCCGCCCACGAGCGTGCTGAGGACGGCGAGGAGGACCAGCACGACCGCGAGGACGTGCAGCCGCCGGGAGCGCAGGTAGAGCCGCACCGCACTCACCCGCACCGGGCTGCCATGAGGCCGGTCATGGTGTCCACGCGCTGTCCGGCCCAGGCCAGGCGCACCGCCTGGTCCGCGCGCCACACCTGGGCCACCTCCGCGCCGTCCACCCCGGTGGTGTCGGCCATGCTGCGCGGGGCCTCCTGCTGCTGGAGCTCAAGGAGGAGGAGCGCCCGGAGCTGGAAGTAGGCCCCCCAGAACCTCTCCGCGGCCACCGGGTCGGCCTCGTCGGAGGGCACGCAGGCGGGGTCGGTAATGAGCGAGGAGGCGAGCTCGCCGGCTAGGCTGGAGGCCACGAACCAGGACCCCTCCCCGGCGATGACGGTGCGGATGCCGCCGGGGATCCCCGAGGCGGTGAGGCGGGAGGTGCCGGTGAGCCCGTAGACCTGCCCCACGGCGTCGGCCCGCTGCGCCAGGGCCGTGAGCTCGGGGAGGTAGACGGCCTGCTCCGGCCAGACGCAGACGTCGATCCGGGTCTGCGTGCACACGGTGGTGGTGGGCACCCTGTCGGTGGTCATGACGGTGCCGGGCAGGACGGTGGGCAGGACCAGGACGAGGGCGGCCGCCGCCGTCAGCACCGCCCCGCGCCTCCCGGCGGGACTGAGCGGGTAGGTGCTGCCGCAGCGGCGCGCGGCCAGCCGGCCGACGAGCCAGGGGACCGCCAGGGCCGCGCCGAGGACCAGCACGGTCTCGCCCAGGGCCCCGAGCACCCCGCTGACCGCGATACTGGTCTCCGGGGGCCCGGAGAGGATGACGCGGGTGAGACGGCCCGCCGGCGGCAGGTCCGAGCCGGGCAGGGTGAGTACGATCCGCAGGAAGACCAGCATGACGGAGGTCACCGGGGCGAACCACAGGGGTCCCGGCACGCGCCCCAGGAGGTGCCCGCAGGCCACGGCCTCGGCCGCCACGCACAGCGCGAGGACGACGTAGCCGGGCCACAGGAGGCCCTGCGGCGCCCCGGCGGCCAGGTTGACCACCACGGCGGTCACGCAGCCGCAGGCCACGACGACGCCGGCCGCGACCACCTGGACGCCCAGGAGGGGCGCGGCCCAGGGCGGGCGGGGCGCCGCCCACCGGGTGCTGCGGCGGCTCACCTCCAGGGCGGTAAGCCCCGCCAGCGCGGGGGCGGTGAAGATGAGGGGGCTGAGGACGGCCGCGCTCGCCTGGGGCCAGACACCGCGCCAGCTGCTGACCTGGCTGAGCATAATGGCGACGTGGGCCAGGGCGATCAGCGGGCTCAGCCGGAGCAGGAGGCTGCGCCGGGCCTCAATGCGCAGGACGTCACCCATGGCTGTGCCCTCCCTGGTCCGGGTCGTCGGCCAGGACGCTCATGTAGGCGCGCTCCAGGACCGAGTCCCCGGGGGCGTCGGGAGCCGCCCGCTCCTTCAGCTCGGCCACAGTGCCCCGGAAGCGCTCCCGGCCGTGGTCCAGGACGAGGACCTGGTCGGCGAGGACCGCAACGTCCTCCACCAGGTGGGTGGACAGGACGACGGCGGCCTCGGCCAGCTCCGAGACGAGCTGGCGGAACTCGATGCGCTGGGCGGGGTCGAGGCCGACGGTGGGCTCGTCGAGGAGGAGGAGCCGGGGCCGGGAGACGATGACGGAGGCGAGCATGGTGCGCTGGACCATGCCCCCTGAGAGGGTCTTCATCCTCCGTGAGGCCACGTCCGCCAGGTGCACCCGCTCCAGGGCCTCCAGGCAGGCGGCCCTCCTGCGGGCCCTGGGGACGCCCTTGGTCCAGGCCGCGTACTCCACGGTCTCCAGGGCGGTGAAGGAGGGGAGCCACTGCGGGTGCTGGGGCAGGTACCCCAGCACCCGCTGGGCCGCCCGGGCGTCTCGCGTGCTCCGCACCTCGGTCCCGGCCAGGGCCACGCTCCCGCTGCTGGGCGCCAGGAGGCCGCTCATGACGGACATGAGCGTGGTCTTCCCCGCCCCGTTGGGCCCCAGCAGGCCCAGGACCGTGCCCGGTGCGATGGTCAGGGAGAGCGGGCACAGCACCTGCCGTGAGCCGAAGGAGCGAGTCACCCGGGTGAGGCTGAGGACGGCGGGGTCGCGAGATGCCATGGCTCAGCCCCAGTAGCTCACCCAGCCGGTCTGGACACCCCGCCAGGCCTGACCGCGCTCAAGGACGCCCCTCGTGCCGACGGTCAGGTAGTGCGTCCTCCGTTGAAGCTCCATCGTCCTCTCCTCATCCCTGGTTCCTATGCTATAGCTCACGACCGGCTCGACGGGCTCGGCCCGCACGGGGCCACCCGCCCCGGCAGGTCCCCCGGGCCCGGCCTACCGTGCCCGGGGCAGGACCGGGCGCTGCTTCTCAATGGCCACGGCACGCACCTTGCCCCGGGGGCGGCGGGCCAGGTGCACCACCAGGATCTCCCCGGTCTTGAGCCAGGGATCCTGGTGGGGCACGGAGCGCAGGAGCTTGCCGGGGGCGACCCGGGCCACCGCGTCCATGACGCTGGGCAGCACCGGGCGGTGGGTGCACAGGGCCACCGGGGCCTGGGCCCGTCCCAGGAGCCGGGAGACCAGGGCGCGCACGGGCTTGGCGCGCGCCGCGTGGGCGTGCTCGGTCAGCTCCGGGCGCTCCTCGAGCTCCAGGCCGGCGGCGGCCGCGTAGGGTGCCACGGTGTCGGCGCACCGACGCCACGGGCTGGTCAGGACCCTCTCCACCCCGTAGGCCGCCAGGATGGGCACGACCGCCCGGGCCCGGACCTCCCCCTGGTCCTGAGTCAGGGGCCGGGTGGCCTCGTTGTCCTCCGTCGAGCGCTCCTTGCGGTTCCACACCGAGCGCTTGACGGCGCGGGCGTGGCGCACCAGGACCAGGGTCCAGGTGTCCAGCTTGCCGTCCTCCCACAGGTCCACCAGGGCCCCCAGGAGATCCCGGTCGGCGTCCCGCTCCAGGCGCTTGCGGGCCTCCTTGACCCGGACCCACTCGACGCCGTCGATCTCACTGGCCGGGGCGGGGGTGACCGCCTGCTGGGCGCGGCGGGCCGGGGAGGCCGGGTCCAGGGGCCGGGCCGCCCAGTAGACCACCTCCTTGCGCGTGCCCGCGCCCAGCCGGTAGGACACCCGCCCCAGGGGCTGGCCCAGGGCCACGGGCACACCGGTCTCCTCGGTGACCTCGCGCACGGCGCAGGTGCGCAGGGACTCCCCCCTCTCCAGCTTGCCCTTGGGGAAGGACCAGTCGTCGTAGCGGGGGCGGTGGACGAGCAGCACCTCCAGGTGCCTGCCCCGCTCACGCCACACCAGGGCCCCGGCGGCGTGGACCAGGCGCCGGGAGCGTGAGCGGGCGCGGGGGGCCTCCTCCGGGGTGCGGGCGGTGGGCAGCCCGGTGCGGGCGGTGCTGACGGTGGCCACGGCCTCAGCCCCGGCCCTTGACACGGCCGCGGGCCTGGGCCATGAAGGTGGTCTGGATGTCCTCCAGGGGCCTGCCCTCGGCGTCGGTGTGGTGCCGCCTCCAGGAGCCGTCGGGGAGCATGTGCCAGGAGGAGACGGCGTCGGAGGCCTCGTGGGTGACGATCCACTCCAGCTCGGCGAGCATCGCCGGGTCGGTAATACGTACCAGGGCCTCCACCCGACGGTCGAGGTTGCGGTGCATGAGGTCGGCCGAGCCGATGTAGAGCTCGGTGGCGCCCCCGTTGGCGAAGGCGTAGATGCGCGAGTGCTCCAGGTAGCGTCCCAGGATGGAGCGCACCCGGATGTTCTCGCTCAGGCCCTCCACCCCGGCGCGCAGGCCGCAGATGCCGCGCACCACGATGTCCACCTCCACCCCGGCCCGGCTGGCCCGGTAGAGGGCGTCAATGACGGCCTCGTCGATAATGGAGTTGACCTTAATGCGGATCCAGGCGGGAAGGCCCTGACGGTGGTGGACGATCTCGCGCTCGATACGCTCCACCAGGCCGTCGCGCACGGTGCGCGGGGCCACCAGCAGGCGGCGGAAGCGGGCCCGGGGCGCGTAGCCGGAGAGCTGGTTGAACAGGGTGGTCATGTCCTGGGCGACGTCGCGGTCGCAGGTCAGCAGCCCCAGGTCCTCGTAGCCGCGGGCGGTCTTGGGGTGGTAGTTGCCGGTGCCCACGTGGCAGTAGCGGCGCAGCCCGTCGGACTCCTGGCGCACCACGAGCAGGAGCTTGCAGTGGGTCTTGAGCCCCACCATCCCGTAGACGACGTGGACGCCGGCGCGCTCGAGCTTGCGGGCCCAGCCGATGTTGTTCTCCTCGTCGAAGCGGGCCTTGATCTCCACGATGGCCACGACCTGCTTGCCGGACTCGGCGGCCTCGATGAGGGCGTCGACGATGGGGGAGTCGCCGGAGGTGCGGTACAGGGTCTGCTTGATGGCCAGGACCTTGGGGTCGGCGGCGGCCTGGGAGACGAATTCCTGCACGGAGGTGGAGAAGGAGTCGTAGGGGTGGTGCAGGAGGACCTCGTGGGTGCGCATGGCGGCGAAGATGTCGCGCGGGGTCGAGGACTCGCCCTCGCCCAGGCCCGCGGCCGTCACGGGCACGAAGCGCGGGTACTTCAGGGCCGGCACGTCCAGGTCGTGGACGATGTTGAGGAACTTCAGGTCCAGGGGGGCGGGCAGGGAGAAGACGTCCTCGTCGCCCAGGCCCAGGGCGCGCACGAGGTAGCGGCGCATGAAGGGGCTGATGGTGTCCTCGACCTCCAGGCGCACGCAGTCGCCGAAGCGGCGCTTCTCGAGCTCCTTCTCCATGGCGGTCAGCAGGTTCTCGGCGTCGTCCTCCTCCACCTCCAGGTTCTCGTTGCGGGTGACCCGGAAGAGGTGGTGCTCCAGGATGTCCATGCCCGGGAAGAGGTGGTCCAGGTGCTGGCCGATGACGACCTCGATGGGGATGACGGCGGTACCGGCCCGCTTGTCCGAGGAGGACAGCTCGCGCCCGGGCACGGTGACCAGGCGGGGCAGGGAGTCGGGCACCTTGACTCGGGCGAAGTGCTCCTTGCCGGACCGGGGGTTGCGCAGGATGACGGCGAGGTTGAGCGACAGTCCCGAGATGTAGGGGAAGGGGTGGGAGGGGTCCACCGCCAGGGGGGTCAGGACGGGGTAGATCTGGTAGCGGAAGTAGCGGGTGAGCTTCTCGCACTGCTCGGCGCTGAGGTCGTCCCAGGCCAGCAGGTCGATGTTCTGGCGGGCCAGGAGGGGGCGGATGTCCTCCTGGAACAGGGCGGCCTGCCGGCTGGTGAGCGCCTTGGCCCGGGCGGTGATTATGTCCACGACCTCGTGGGCGTCCAGGCCCGAGGCGCGCACCGGGGTGATGCCGGCCTTGATGCGGCGCTTGAGGCCGGCCACGCGCACCATGTAGAACTCGTCGAGGTTGGAGGAGAAGATGGCCAGGAACCAGGCGCGCTCCAGCAGCGGCAGGGTGGGGTCCTCGGCCTGCTCCAGGACCCGCTCGTTGAAGTCCAGCCAGGTCAGCTCACGGTCGGTGAAGCGGTTGGTGAAGGACTCCAGGGGCGGCAGGGTGGGGTCCTCGGCCAGGAGGTCCTCGGCCTCGTCCTGCGGCCCGGTGCCGTCGGGGCGAGGCGGTGTGGGCGCACCGGTGTGCCCGGCGGGCTGGGGTGCGCCGTCCCGGGTGCCGACGTGCCCGGCGGGCGGGGGCGCCGCGGCGGGAGAGGCCCCCCGGTCTGCACCGCCCTGGTCCTCGGCGGCCGGCTGCGGCTTCTCCTCGAAGTCCTCGTCGGAGTAGCTCGGCTCGGCGTCGTCGGCGAAGTCGCGGGGGTCGGCGGGCTCCAGGACGTGCTCCTCGGGCGGCTCGGTCTCCTCGGCGCTGCCGGCGGAGGGCGCGTCCTCGTCCTCCCACGGGTCGGTGGCCGCGTGCTCCGGCGGTGCGGGGCGCCCGGCGGCGGGGCTGGTACGGGCCCAGCCGCCTACGAAGGAGGACAGGGCGGAGGCCGGCTGTCCCGCGGCGGGGCTGGGAGCCGGGTGGGGGTCGTCCCCACCGCCCAGGGGAGCGGGGGGCTGGTTGCTCGGGGCGTCGGTACCGGCAGGCGTCATGGGGGCATTGTCCCACCAGCACCGGGCAGGTGGCGGGATCTGGGCGCCTCAGTCCAGCGTGCCCGCCCGGGCCCGGCCCGCCGCCTGCCTCAGCTCGTCGGCCGTGGCCAGGAGGGCGGAGTCGCGCCGGGTGACCTGGTAGGCGAGCTCGTCGGACTCCGACTCGATCCAGGTCGCCCCCGAGCCGGCCGCCAGGGCGGCCAGGAAGTCCGCCGCGCCCACCAGCACCGGGGACAGGCCCGCAAGGCCCCCGGCCTGCCCGGTGAGCACCTCGTCCAGGCGCTCGCGCACCTGCCCGGGGGTGGGCACGCGCCGCCCCTCGGAGCTGGCCGCCGAGAAGCGCTCCAGGACCTGGGCGTCGGCCCCGCGCAGGTCCACCTCGGTGGCGTAGCGGCGCTCCACCAGGTCCGGGTCGCGCCGGATCCACTCCCGCACCAGGTAGAGGCGCCACAGGGCCCCGGGCAGGGTGGTGGCCGGGGAGTCCGCCCACAGCTCGGCGACCTGGTCCACCCCGTGGCAGGCGACGGCGTCGACCACGGCGTCGCGGGTGAGCACGTCCGTGGCCGGGGCGGGTCCGGTGCCCGCGCCGGTGACGACGGGGGCGGCCTCGCCCCGGCGGTCGGGCCCGGGCACGGGCGTGCCGCTGGCGAACCCGCCGGTAAGGAGCTGGGCGGTGTGGTGGGCGAGCTCGGAGGTGGCGGCGGTGTCCGCGTTGCCCTCGATCTGCTCGGCGACGTCGGGGTCGAGGCGGGCGGGACGGTGGAAGGCGCGAGTCATGTCCCGTATTGTCCCCCTCCCGCTGCCCCGTCCCCCGCACCTGACCGGCGTCGTACCTTAGTCACCGGCGTCGTACCTTGGTCACCGAGGACGTACCTTAGAGGTACGTCGCCGCCAGCTAAGGTACGTCGCCACCGGCTAAGGCTGGCTAAAGTACGTCGCCGCCAGCTAAGGCCAGCCAGGGCCAGCTAGGGTACGTCGCCGGTCAGGATCCCTTCAGAATCCGACGGCGACCGGCTCGGGCACCAGCGTGACCCCGAAGCGCTGGGCCACGCGCTCGACGACGGTGTCGCGCAGGGCCACCATGTCGGCGCTGGTGGCCTGGCCCCGGTTGGTCAGGGCCAGGACGTGCTTGGTGGACAGGGAGGCGGCCGCCCCCGGCAGGCTGAAGCCGCGGCCCAGGCCCGCGTGCTCTATGAGCCAGGCCGCGCTGGTCTTGGTCAGGCCCTCGACGACGGGGGCGGCCCTGGTGCCCAGGACCACCTGGGAGTGGTCGGTGACGGGGAAGCGGGGGGCGTCCTCGGGCAGGGTGGCGGCCTGGGCGCTGGTGAGGACCGGGTTGGTGAAGAAGGATCCCGCCGACCAGGTGTCGTGGTCGGAGGCGTCCAGGACCATGCCCTTGGAGCGGCGCAGGGAGAGCACGGCGTCGCGCAGCTCGCGGTCGGGGACCCGCTCCCCCAGCTCCACGCCCAGCGTCCGCGCCAGCTGGGAGTAGGCCACCGGTGCGGACAGGGAGCCCTGGCGCACGGCGAAGGTGGCGTCCAGGACCACCCAGCGTCCGGTGGGGCCCCAGGTCCGCCCGCCGCCGACCTCGGCGTCGCTAAGGGACCGCTTGAGGCGGGAGTCGCGGTAGGCCAGGCGCAGCTCGCTCAGGGACAGCCAGACCACCCGGTTGGCCGCCCGGTCCCAGGCGCGCACCGAGGCGATGAGCTCGGCGACCTCCGCCCCGTAGGCCCCGATGTTCTGTACCGGGGCGGCACCCACCGTCCCGGGGATCCCCGACAGGGGGGCGAACCCCGCCCACTGCCGGGCGATGGCCTCGCAGACCAGGTCGTCCCAGGTGGTTCCGGCCGTAGCGGTGACCTCCACGCCCCCGCAGGCGGAGTCCGAGTCCAGCCTGACCTGCTGACGGGCGTCACGGACAACCAGGCCGTCGAAGCCCGCGTCGGAGGCCAGGACGTTGCTTCCCCCGCCAATGACCAGGACCGGCGTGCCCTCGGCGTCGGCCTGCCGCACCGCCTGGGTGACCTCCTCCTGGGTGGTGGCCTCCAGGTAGGAGCGCACGGGCCCGCCCACGCGCAGGGTGGTGAGCTCGCCCAGGGTGGGGTGCGGCCCCGGGTCGGCCCCCAGGGGCCGGGCCAGGGCCGTCACCGGCTCAGGCCGGTCCTGCTCCCCGACCTCAGCGGAGAGCGGGACCGTGCAGGCCTCCTGGCTCTCCATGCCCACGAACATATTGACGCTGTCGCTCATGGCCGCTCCTTCAGGCTCCTGGGTCCGGGTACCGGCCGGGCGTCGCCGCCCCCGTGGCCGGCGGCCCCTCCGGGACGGCGCCGACCCGCAGCCGGGACCGGCACCGAGGGTACAGGCACGCCGGGCCCCGCACGAGTGTGCGGGGCCCGCAGGGCTCACACGGCTGGCGTCACTTCTTGTTACGACGCTGGTGGCGCGTCTTACGAAGCAGCTTGCGGTGCTTCTTCTTGGCCATACGCTTGCGGCGCTTCTTAATGACAGATCCCATGGAACTACCTCACAGTGTGCGTGCCGATCGCCCGCGCGTCCCGGCGGACCGGGACGATCCGAGGACGACTACGCGAGTGGTGGCAGGGACAGGCCCTGCCACACAGGTGACCGTGCGATTCTAACGGGTCTCAGGTGCCCATTGACTCCGCCTCCTCGTGGCCCCAGTCACCAAGCCCGGCGGCCAGGTACTGCTCGACGGCGCGCTGGGGCACCCGGAAGGAACGGCCTACCTGCATGGCAGGGAGGTCGCCGGAGTGCACCATGCGGTAGACCGTCATCTTGGAGACACGCAGCATCTCCGCGACCTCGGCCACGGTGAGGAAGGAGGGTGCCTTGGAAGCGGGGGTGGGGAGACCCGGTGCCATTGTCAGTCCCGTCTCGAGAGGGGTGGGTGGTGCACGGCCACCGGGAGGAGGCCGCCTGCTCAGGTGGAGCCCGCCTACTATATCGTGCACCACATCCGACACACAGGAATAACCTGCCACTGTGGCCCCAATAGTCACATCTCACACTGCTGTCATTCCGACGGCGGCGTCACCGGGACGCCCCTACCCGCCACGCACTGCCACGCACCGCTTCCGCGTCCGCCCCCTGCCCGGTCAGCGCGAGGCGGCGCCGGTCCCCGCGTCGTGGCACCCGAGCGCACGGGCGGCAGCTCCCCACCGTGCCCGCCCCTCGGCGCTCCCCGGCGCCCACCAGCCTCCGACCAGCGCCAGTGCCGGCGTCGGCCCGGTTGGCCCGGTTGGCCCGGTTGGCCCGGTTGGCCTGGGGCAGCTGCCCCGGCGTCGGCCCCCTGTATGGGTGAGAATGAGACCGTGGCCTCCCAGACAGTACCCTCTGAGCCCCCTGAGCCCCCGCACCAGGCCGGCTGCCGGCCGCACCCGGTAGCGCACCCGGCCTCGAGGCTGGGAGTCAAGCGGCTGGTCACCGCCGAGCCCGCCACCGGCCTGCGCGGACTGGTCGAGCGCCTGCACCTGCGGACCACCCTGGAGCGGGCCGCCCGCTTCTCCACCGCGCGCCTGGCCGTCGCGGTGTTCGCCCTCATTATCGTGGTGGTCGCCACCCTGCTGTCCCTGCCCTTCGCCAGCGCCGACGACGCCTCACCCTCCTTCGTGGACGCCCTGTTCACCGCCACCTCCGCGGTGTGCGTCACCGGGCTGACCGTCGTGGACACGGCGACCTACTGGTCCACCTTCGGCCAGCTCGTCATTATCGTGGGCGCGGCCATCGGCGGCCTGGGCGTCATGACCCTGGCGTCCCTGCTCTCCCTGGCGGTGTCACGGCACGTGGGCCTGACCCAGCGCATGATGGCCGCCACGGAGAACCAGTCCCGCCTGGGGGATGTCGCCTCCCTGCTGCGCGCCGTCGTCCTGACCGCCACCATTGTGGAGTCCGTCCTGACCGTCGTCCTGCTGCCGCGCTTCATGACCCTGGGCATGGACCCCTTCCACGCCCTGTGGTACGCGTTCTTCATGGCGCTGTCCATCTTCAACAACGCCGGGTTCGTGGTCATGCCCGAGGGCCTGACCCCCTACGCCACCGACTGGTGGATGGGCCTGCCGATCGTGGTGGGCACCTTCGTGGGCGCGGTCGGCTTCCCCGTCATCCTGGACGTCACCCGCAACCTGACCCGCCCGCGGCGCTGGACGCTGCACTCCAAGCTCACCCTGGCCACCTACACCGGCCTGTCGGCGGTCTCGGCGGTCACGATCGCCGCCTTCGAGTGGACCAACAGGGCCACCTACGGCTCCCTGCCCACCGGCGGCAGGATCCTGACCGCCCTGGTCAACGGGGTCAACGCCCGCTCCTCAGGGCTGTCGACCATCGCCCCGGAGCACATGCACGAGTCCACCTGGTTCCTCCAGGACGTGCTCATGTTCGTGGGCGGGGGCTCGGCCTCGACCGCCGGGGGCATTAAGGTCTCCACCTTCGCGGTGCTCCTGCTGGCCATTCTCGCCGAGGCCCGCGGGGACCAGGACATTGAGGCCTTCGGACGGCGGATCACGCCCTCGACCGTGCGCCTGAGCGTGGCGGTGGCCTTTATCGGGGCCTCCATCGTGGGCCTGGCCTCCCTGGCGCTGCTGGAGATGACGGACCTGTCCCTGGACCGGATCCTCTTCGAGGTCATTAGCGCCCTGGCCACCGTGGGACTGTCCACGGGGATCACCCCGCTGCTGCCCGACAACGCCAAGTACGTGCTCATTGCGCTCATGTTCCTGGGGAGGGTGGGGACCATGACCGCAGCGAGCGCCCTGGCCCTGCGGGAACGACGCCGGGTCATCCGCATGCCCGAGGAGCGCCCGCTCATTGGCTGACCCCGCCCCACCCATCTGCCCTCCTCCCGCCTCGCCCTTCCGCGAGAACGGTACTTGTTCGTCGTGAGAACGGTACTTATTCGTCGTGAGAACGGTACTTGTTCGTCGTGAGAACGGTACTTGTTCGTCGTGAGAACGGTACTTGTTCGTGCCGGGGCGGGTAGCCGGCTCCTGCGTGTCGCGGGCGGCGTGTTGAGGGACGTATGTCGGCCTCGGCTGGCAGCCCACCCGCACGGAAGGCGACCAGGGCCCTGCCGCGAGCCTCAGGGCGCCAGCAGGCGGGCGATCCCGCCGGCCGCCGCGGCGACGTCGTCCTGGGTGCCCTCCCCCACCAGCGCCCGCTGCACGATCAGGCCCATGACGGTGGTGTGGATGACGGCGGCGGCCTGCTCAGGGGCTATCGCGGTGGTCACAGCCCCCGCGTCCTGCCAGCGCCGCACCAGGGAGACGATCCTGCCGCGCACCTGCTGGTAGCGCTCGCGGCTGCCGACGTCGTAGAGCCGGGGCTCACGGGCCAGCTCGGCCCAGATGCTGACCAGGAGGGCCATCCGCCCGGGCTCCCCCTCCAGGGCCCAGACGTACCCGACCCCCTCCAGGAAGGCCTCCTCCAAGTCGGGTACCTGCTCGCGGGCCGCCAGGTCGGCGATCCACTCCACCACCGGGTCGGTGGCCTGCTCCAGGACGGTCTGGATGAGGGAGCGCTTGCCCTGGGGGAAGTAGCGGTAGACGGTGGAGGAGGACATGCCCGCCTCGGCAATGATCTCGTCCATGGACGCGGCGTGGAAGCCGTGACGGGCAAAGCACGTCTCGGCGGCCGCCAGGATCCTGGCGGCCTGCTGGTCCCTGTGCGACTGCGTGACCCGTGGCATGCCCTCATGGTAGGGGGTCCGCGCCTCCCTCGTCTGCGGTGTCCCAGTTCATATCTAAAACGAAACGGTCGTTGTTGACAGGACAGAGGCCTCACCCTACGCTGACGACCGCAAGCGAAAAGATCTCTTTCGATTTGAGGTACCCAGTATGAGGTCACCTGCCCGGCCCCCGCAGCCGCACCCCCTGGAGGTCCAGGACTCCACGCCCGACGCCGTGGCCCCCTCCCCGTCATCCTCCGGTACCGCGGGGCTCCCGGCACCCGCCACATCGGCCCCCTCAGCCCTGGCCAGCTCGTCCGCGTCGGCCCCGGCCAGCTCGTCCACCCCGGCCAGCTCGTCCGCCCCAGCTGGCTCGTCCGCGTCGGCCCCAGACCCCTCGGCCCCGGCCGACCCACCCACCGCAGCCCCGGTACAGCCGGCGTTCCGTCGCCGCGAGCTGGCCCTGGTGGCCAGCTCGCTCATTACCCAGCTCATGATCGTCCTGGACATGACGATCATTGCCGTCGCCCTGCCCAGGATGCAGGAGGACCTGGGGCTGTCCACCTCCCAGCGCCCGTGGGTGGTGACTGCTTACACTCTGGCCTACGGTGGGCTGGTGCTACTGGGCGGCCGCCTGGTGACGGCCCTTGGCCTCAGGCGCGCCTACCGGATCGGTCAGATCGGCTTCGCGACGGCGAGCCTGGTGGCCGGGCTGGCCCCCGCCTTCCCCCTGCTGGTGACCGCCCGGGCCGTCCAGGGGGCGTTCGCCGCGCTCCTGTCCCCCGCCTCCCTGGTCCTGCTCAGCACCACCTTCCCCTCTGGGCCCCGACGTCGTCAGGTCTTCGCCCTCTTCGGCGCCACCGGCGGGCTGGGCGCCGCCGCCGGGCTCCTCATCGGCGGGGCCCTGACGGACTGGCTGAGCTGGCGCTGGTCGCTCTACGTCAACGTGCCCATTGCCGCGGCGGGCTTCGTCATCGGCCTGCGCAGCCTGCCCGCCCCGGGACGCCGTCACGAGCAGTCCGCCTGGGACCTGCCCGGCCTGGCCCTGGGGTGCACGGCCTGCTTCGCTGTCGTGTTCGGCCTGGACCGGGCCGAGCAGACCTCCTGGACCTCGACGTCGACCCTCCTGTGGCTGGGGGCCGCGGTAGTGCTCGCCATCCTCTTCGTGGTGCGCGAGCACCTGGCCGAGGCCCCGGCTCTGCCCCTGTGGATCACCTCGGCACCCGGTCGGGCCGCCTCCTACGCGGCGGTGGCAACATTCGGGGCGGCCCAGATGGGCGGAGCCGTGTACCTGACCTACTACCTGCAGAACCACTTCGGCTACTCGCCCCTGCGCACCGGCGTCGCCTTCCTGCCCATGATCGCGGCCCTGGTCCCGAGCGCGCCGCTGGCCGGCCGCCTGCTCGTCCCCTACCTGGGCGTGCGCGGCACGCTGCCGCTGGGGGTGGGCGTGGAGGCCCTGGCCTTCGTGGTCCTGGCGCAGGTGGGGCCCGACTCCGGCTACGCCCAGGTGGCGGTCCCGGGCCTGGTCCTCATGGGGATCGGGGCGGGCCTGATTATGCCGGTCGCCTTCAGCGCCGGCACCCGGGGCATCCCGCAGCGCCACTCCGGCCTGGCCTCGGCCGTCCTGACCATCACCCAGCAGATCGGGGGCTCCTTCGGCGTCGCCCTACTGGCCACCTACGCCACCCGGCACGTGCAGGACTACGTCACCACGCACACCGAGGCCGTCCGCGCCCAGGCCACCCAGGCCCTGGTCCAGGCGCAGGCGCTGCCTGACTCCCCGGCCGGCAAGGAGATTATCGCCAGGTTCACCGCCGACCTGTCCGACCGCGCCCAGATCGACGCCTACGCCGGGGGCTTCCTGCTCATGGCCTGCCTGCTGGCCGCGGTAACGGCGCTCCTGGTGCTGGGAGCGCTCACCGTCAGGCGGGTGCGCAGCCGGTAGCAGGCGGCCGGTAGCCCGGGAGCCAGCGGCAGGCGGCCGGGAGCCAGCGGCCTCCCCGGCCCCCGCGCTGGCCTCCCCCGGCCACGACGTCGGGCCTGCCCGCGCCCCGAGGGCCCACCGCCCACCTCGGCCCTCGAACCACGACGGAACCACCCTCGGGGCACCGGGAGGGGGTCCGCGATACCGTAGGCTTATGCCCGCCGCAGACTCCCGTACCGACTCCACGCTCGTCATTGGGCTGGGACGCTTCGGCTCCGCCGTGGCCGCCACCCTGGACCGTCTGGGACGTGAGGTCCTGGCCGTCGAGTCCAACCCCACGCTGGTGCGCCAGTGGAGCGGACGTATCCCCCTGATAGAGGCCGACGCCACCGACATGGAGGCCCTGGAGCAGCTGGGGGCCACCGAGTTCGGCACGGCGGTGGTGGGCGTGGGCTCCTCCCTGGAGGCCTCCGTGCTCATCGCCGGCAACCTGGTGGACCTGGAGACCCCGCAGATCTGGGCCAAGGCCATCTCCCGGGCCCACGGGCGCATTCTGCGGCGTATCGGCGCCCACCACGTGGTCTACCCCGAGTTCGACGCCGGGCAGCGCGCCGCCCACCTCGTGTCCGGACGCATGCTGGACTACATTGAGATGGAGAAGGGCGGCTTCACCATTGTCAAGATGCGACCGCCGCGCGAGCTCCACGGGTTCACCATCGGTGAGGCCAGGATCCGCTCCCGCTACGGGGTCACCGTCTTCGGTCTCATGAGCCCGGGCGAGCCCTTTGAGTACGCCAGCGCCGAGACCCTCGTCTCCTCCGACGACGTCCTGGTGGTCGGGGGGGACGCCACCCTCCTGGAGCGGTTCGCCAACCGGGCCTAAGGCGCGCACCCCCACTGGACCCGGGGCACCGCCGTGGACCTGCAGCCCCGAGCGGGTGGACCCGGGGCACGCCGGGTACGGCCTCGCTGGTGGCGACGGCCCGGGCACACTCCCGCTGGGCCCGGGGCACTGGCGCGCTCCCCGCGGGTGCGACGCGGGTTAGCTCTCAGGGGTCCAACGTATGAGGGCATAAAACACGCCCTTATACGTACAACGCAGATAGTGTACGCAAAGAATGCATTAATACAATTAAAATGCGCTAGGACTATATAGCGTCGGCTTAGTGTCAGCTAGGACCACTCGGGCGGCTCGTAGGGGCTGCGTCCCGGGGCCACGGGGCCCGGCGCGCCCGGGTAGCCCCCACCACCCGAGTACCCCCCACTGCCCGGGACGCCCTGGACCCCGCCCGGGTAGCCCCCACCGCCCGGGACCGACTGGGTCCCCGAGGGAGCCGGGTAGCCCGGCGCACCCGGTACGCCCGTAGGAAGGCCGTAGACGGGTGTCGGCGGCACCTGGGCGGGCACCCCTGGAGCCCCAGGCGCCCCCGTGGGAAGACCGTAGACGGGTGTCGGCGGTACCTGTGCGGGCACCCCGGGCGCCCCCGGAGCACTCTGGGCACCCGGCCAGGCGGGCGCCCCCGAAGCCCCGGGCACCCCAGGAGCCCCTGGAGCCCCCGGGTACGCAGGTACGACGCCGGGGACGCCCCCGCGCGCCCGCCTCCTCTCGGCCCTGCCCGCGGCGAACCACGCCCGTGACGAGGGCGTGAGCAACACCGGGGACACCGCGAGAGGAACCGCCCCCACGACAATGACGACCGCCGTGATACTGGCCGTGTAGGACATCGCGACAGCGACCAGGACGTGGGTCACGAGGAAGACGCAGGCCCCGGCCAGACCGGTCCCCAGCAGCAGCCCCCAGTTGCGTACGGAGAAGGCGACGACGGCAGGGACACTGAGCGCCAGGAGCAGGACGGCGAGCAGGGTGCCGACGACCACGGACAGGCCGGGCGAGCCCGGGAACGAGGGCATCCAGCTCAGGAACTCCCTCATCCTCACCTCCAGCGTCTGCTCGCCGAAGTTCCTGGAGGAAATGGCCGTCAGGTTCAGGGGCAGGGAGATGAGCGCGCTGGCGCTCGCGGCAAGGAGCCAGTAGGCGACCCCCGCCCCCAGCGCCGCGCCGACAGGGGTCCGGAGCCGGGGGGCGGCCACCACTGCCAGGATCCCGGCGACGGTGGCGACGACGCAGGCCAGCACCGCGAGGACGTCACTGCTGACGTAGGGGTAGGCGTAGTTGCCGGGGAGCGTGGCCAGGCGCAGCACAATGAGGACGGCCCTGAGCACCGCCAGCACGACGACGCCGGCCAGCGCCCCGTTGACCCGGCGCACAGCGCCCTGGACCAGGCCCACCACGAGCAGGATAATGAGCGGGTCGACCAGGAACCCCACCAGGATGTATGCCACCAGAGAAGGTCCTGCGTTCCTCATCACCCCCTGTGTCCTCAGGAACAGCTGCACGCCCTCGAGCAGGAGGGCGACGGCTGCCAGTACGATCGCCGCGACCTCCACGCCGCTACGTCGGGGGGCCTGTGCCCCCGCCCTGAGCATGGCGTCGTAGGAGGCTCCCGGATCCTGCGGCGTAAGCGTGGGGTAGACCGCCTGCTCCCCAGAAGGGGCAGCCGGGTACTGGGGGGAGTAGCTCATAGGTGAATCCTCCCACACCCTGCCCGCTACTCGGTGGCGATCGCCTCCAGGACCGGCAGGCGTGAGGCGCGCAGGGCCGGCCACAGGGCCGCCACCACACCCACCCCGACGGCGACCAGGAGCATGGCCACCAGCTGCCCCCAGGGGATCGTCACCGTGGAGATCCCCTCGTCCTTGAGCACCTCGCACAGGGCGACGGCGAGCACCACCCCGGCACCACCCCCCACCACGGTGCCGTACAGGGCAGTGAGGACCGACTCCGCCATGATCTCCCCGCTGAGCTGGGCCCTCCCCAGGCCCACCGCCCGCATGAGCCCGATCTCCCGGGTGCGCTCACTGACCGAGAGCACCAGGGTGTTGACGATCCCCAGGACGGCAATGGCGATGGACAGCCCCAGCAGCCCGTACAGGACGGCCAGGACCTGGTTGACCTGCTGGCCCACCATGTCGGAGATCTCGGAGGCGTCGAGCACCGTGTACAGGTAGGTAGGGGCCACGACCTGCTTGATCTGGGCGCGTACGGTCTCCAGGTCGGCGCCCTGGGCCAGGGTGACGAACACGCCCACCGGGCTGGCCAGGACCTGGGCGGGGTCGGCGGGGGTGTACCCGCTCCACGAGCCCAGGGCCGCGGCGAGCTCAGGCGAGGCGGTGAAGGACCCCGCGATCCCCTTTGGGTCAATGACCGCGACCACACCCGCCTCTACCGAGCCCGCCGGGCCGGTGAGGGTGACCGTGTCCCCCACGTGCAGGCCGGCGCTCTTGTAGGCGGCCACGTGCGTGGCGTCCATGTCCGCGACGTCGCCCTCGGTCACCGCCAGGTCGTAGGCCCGCAGGAAGGCCTCCGGCTCACTGACGTTGAGGGCCACCGTGTCAGTGCCGTCCGCGCCCGTGGCCGAGATCAGGTAGACGGTGTAGGAGGTGGTGGAGGCCACGCCGTCGAGCTCATTGACCTGGGTCAGCATCTGCGCGGGGAGCTGGCCGCCCACGCCCCCGGCGGGCTGGAGCAGGAGGTCGGCCTTCATGGACCGGTTGACCACGTCGGAGACGGAGTCGTTGACCGACGTCGCCAGGGTGGCGCCCGCGCACACCAGGGCCATGCCCACCATGAGGGCGCCGGAGGTGTTGGCGGTGCGGCGCGGGTTGTGCACGATATTGCGCACCGCCAGGCGCCCGGAGGGGCGCAGCAGACGCAGGGGCAGGCCCAGGACCCCCACCACCGGCCGGGCCAGCACCGGGGAGACGGCGAGCAGGCCGAGCACGACCCCGCCCGCCCCCACCCCCAGGACGAGCTTGCGCTGGGGTATGCCCTCACTGAGCCAGGCCGCGGCCACGACCGCCACCCCGGCGGCCAGGAGGAGCCCGCCCAGGACGGTGCGCACCACCAGGGACTTCTCGCGGGCCCCCGACACGCCCCGCATGGCCTCCACCGGGTGGGTCAGGGCCGCCTCGCGCGCGGGCAGCAGGGCGCCGACGACGGTCACCAGGATCCCCACCACCAGCGACACCGCGATGATCGGCCCGGTCATGGCCACGCCGTCGAGCAGGGGCATGTCCATGGCGCGCAGGAGGGCCACCAGCCCCGACAGCAGCCCGGCGCCCGCGGCCACCCCCAGGGCCGAGCCGACCGCCCCGATGACCAGCGCCTGCACCAGCACGACGCCGAACACGGAGCCCGGGGAGGCCCCCACCGCCCGCAGGAGGGCGAACTCCTTGACCCGCTGGCGCACGCTCATGGCAAAGGAGTTCATAATAATGAAGGAGCCCACGAACATGGCCAGGATGACGAAGACCAGGATAAAGGTCTGGACGAACCCCAGGATCCTCTCAATGGAGGCGTTCTGCTCCTCGATCTTCTCGGCCCGGGTCAGCAGGCGCGCCCCGTCGGGCAGGATCCGGGCCACCTGTGACCTGACCTCATCCACCGAGGCCCCCGGGGACACGTCAATGGAGATGTCGCTGACCTGGTCGTCGGGGGCGGCCAGCGGCATGAACCAGTCGGCGTCCATGCCCACGATGGTGGCCCCGGCCATGGTGGTGCCGAAGTTGAACTCGCCGACCACCGTGACCTCGACGGGCTGGCCCTGGACCACCACGTGGGTGGTGTCCCCGATGCTCAGGCCCGAGCGTCCCAGGGCCCCGGACTCCAGGGCGATCTCGCTCCCGCCGTGGGGGTGGGACCCCTGGACCCAGGTCATCCCCGGCTCCTGGGGGTAGACGGGGATCAGGAGCGTGGGGGCTCCCGAGGAGGTCACGGGGGCCTGGTCGGCCCCCAGCAGGACGCCGGTCAGGGACGCCCCGCGGTGAACCACCTCCACCCCGTCGATCTGCTTGATCCTCTCGGCCAGGGAGCCGTCCACGGGCTTGGTCAGGACGGTACCGGTGGCACTGGCGTTGCCAGCGACCTTCTCGCCGCTCACGTACAGGTCGGAGGTGATGGTGGAGGACGTCAGGGCGGAGAAGGTGTCCGACAGGACGGCACGCAGGGCCAGGGTGCCCGAGAGGAAGGCCACCCCCAGCACCACCGCCAGGGTGGTCAGGACGAACTGCTTGGCGTGGGCGCGCACAGAGCGCCAGGCGACGCGGCCCACGGCTCAGGCCCCCGGGCGCTGGTAGGAGCCCCGGCCCTCGCCCTGTCCGGCGTCGGCCCCGTCCCGCCCCTGGGGCACGGAGGCCGCCTCCTGCGCGACCAGGGGCCCGGCTCCCTCGCCCAGGACCCGCAGGGCGTCCAGGACGCTGTCGCGGTCCGGCTCACCCAGCTCGGCCACCACATGCCCGTCACGTAGGAACAGGACCGTGTCCGCCCAGGCGGCGGCCTCCGGCTCGTGGGTCACCATGACCACCGACTGGCCCAGGTCGTCCACGCTGCGCCGCAGGATCTCGAGGACCTGGACGGTGGAGCGGGAGTCCAGGTTACCGGTGGGCTCGTCGGCGAAGACGACGGCGGGCCTGCCCACCAACGCCCGGGCGCAGGCCACGCGCTGGACCTGACCCCCGGAGAGCTCCGCGGGACGGTGGGTCAGGCGGTCGGCGATCCCGACGGCCTGGACCACCTGGTCAAAGCGCTCACGGTCGACCTTGACGCGGGCGATGTCCAGGGGCAGGGTGATGTTCTCGGCGGCGGTGAGGGTGGGCACCAGGTTGAAGGCCTGGAAGATGAAGCCGATACGCTCACGGCGCAGGCGGGTCAGACGACGCTGGCTCATGGAGGAGACCTCGTCGCCGTCAAGGACGATGGTCCCGGAGGTGACCGAGTCCAGCCCTGCCAGGCAGTGCATGAGGGTGGACTTGCCCGAGCCGGAGGGGCCCATGACGGCGGTGAAGCGGCCCCGGGCGATATCCACGTCCACGGCGTCCAGGGCGGTGACCGCCCCGGCGCCCCGCCCGTAGACCTTGGTCAGCGCCCGGGCGGTAATGACCGGGTCCTCCACCTGCCGACAGGGGGCCAGGGCGGGCGGGGAGGCGCTGGCGGAGATGCTCATGGGCCCAGTCTGGCACGCATGAGAGGGACCTACGTGGGCGCCACCTGCGCCGCGGACGCCGTTGTGGCAGGTGACACGGGTCCGCGCCCTGGCCGTCCCGCCCTCGACACGGCCTGGGCCGACCGGTGCACCAACCTCGTGGAGACGGCCCCGCCCGTCCCACGCGCCCCCACCGGGCGGGCGGCGCCCGGGTCCCAGCGGGCGGGCGTGGCAGGCTGGCGTCATGAGCCCGGTTCACCTCACCCCCGCCGACTTCGAGGACGCCGTCGGAGCGGCCCTGGATCTCCTGCCGCCCGAGCTGGCTGAGCAGATGGACAATGTCGCCGTCATGGTCCAGGACGAGCCCGACGCCGAGGTGCTGGGGCCCGAGGACTACGACGAGGAGGGCATGCCCACCCTCCTGGGGCTCTACGACGGCGTGCCCCTGACCGAGCGCGACGACTCCTGGTCCCTGGTCCTGCCCGACCGGGTCCTCGTCTTCCAGGGGCCGTTGGAGCGCTGGTGCACCAGCGAGGAGGAGCTGCGTGAGGAGATCGCGGTGACGGTGCTCCACGAGGTCGCCCACCACTTCGGTATCTCCGACGCCCGGCTGCACGAGCTGGGCTGGGCCTGAGCCCGGGGGTGGCGCCCGTCCGGCATGCCCGTCCGGCAGGAGTGCGGCCAGCAGGCGCCCGGGCCCCTGCCCGGCCAGCATGCCCGGCCACCTGTCCCGTGCCCCGTCACGTCCAGCTGGACGGTACCGGGGGAGCGTCCCGGGCGGGGCGCGTCAGGCGCTCACCGTGACGCAGCTCGGGGTAGAGGTCCAGGAGGAAGACGTACCGGTTGAAGGGGGTGTCCGGGGCCGCCTGCTCGTGGGCCTGCGCCGCCTCACGGCGCACCTGGTCCAACAGCTCCTCGAGCTTGTGGGCCAGGTGCCGGGCCGTGCTCTCCGGCAGCCAGACCGTGCCGTCGGCGTGGAGGGCGGGACCCGCCTGCGCCTGCTGGGCCTTCATGAGCCCGTCAAGGACCGTCATGTACCGGGGGCGCATGACCTCCGCGAAGGCCTGGACCGTCTCCGGGTCGTCACCCTTGAAGACGATCCCCCTCTCCGGGGCGAGGTACCAGCGGTCGCGGGCCGTGGCCCCCTGCGGCGGCTCGGCGTCGAGGACAAAACCCGCCTTCCGCAGACGACGCACGTGGTAGCTCACGGAGTTCGCGGGGACGTCAAGGCGCTCGGCGAGGTCGGCAGCGCGCAGGGGCCGGCCCTCGTCCCACATCTCGGCCAGGATCCGCAGGCGCAGCGGATGGGACAGGGCCCTCAGGGCCGTGGCGTCGTTGACGTTCGTCATACCTTCAGGATAGGGCCCAGAAACGCGCACCACCTCTTGAGCACCATATGTTGCGCAATGGGTGTTACGCATCTATTCTTGCTCATATGAGCCACACCTCGACCGACCTCCACGACCCCACGGTCTCCCCGGCCAGCCCCTCCGACCCCACCGCTCACGGCGTCGGGCCCGGCCACGCCGACGTGCCGGGTAACCCCGCCTCCCCGCCCGGGGACGGCTCCGACCGGCCCCTGTGGCGCAGCCGCGACTACCTCCTGTGGTTCTCCAGCGACGTGGTCGGCGACCTCGGCTCCTCCCTGCGCGCCTTCGCCATGCCGCTCATCGCCTACGCCGTGACCGGCTCCGCCACCCAGGCCGGCCTGGTGGGCACACTCACCTCCGTCGCCTTCCTCGCGGCCACGGTGCCCGGCGGTGTGTTGGTGGACCGCGTGGACCGCAAGCTCCTCATCCTGGTCGGCCAGCTCCTACGGGCCACCGTCTACACCCTGGCCGCCCTGGCCTGGTGGACGGGCCTGCTGTCCCTGCCCGTGCTGCTGGCCGTGGCCCTGGCCTCGGGGGCCTGCTCGGGGCTGTTCTCCCTGGCCTCGGACGCCGCGATCAAGCACGTGGTCCCACCCGACCAGATGGCCGCGGCGGCGGGAGCCAACCAGGCCCGCACCTCGGTGGTCGACCTGCTCTCCAAGCCCCTGGGCGGCCTGCTCCTGGGCCTGTCCCCGGCCGCCCCCTTCCTGGCGGAGACCACCGGCCACCTCCTGGGGGCCTGCTGTATCCGGGCGGTACACGCCGACATGAGCCCGACCCGGAACGCGCACGCCCCTCAGGACGCGGACGCCCCCTCGGGGCGAAGGCCGCCGTCGGCCTGGAGGGCGTACGCGCAGGGGTGGTCCTGGCTGCTGGGGCACCGGGTCGTCCTGGTGCTGGCCGTCTACGGGGCCGTCGGGAGCCTGTCCCTGTCCGGGGTCCTCACCGCGGTCACGCTCGACTGGCGGTCCCGGGGCATGTCCGGCACCACCATCGGCACCCTTATGGCGGTCCCCAGCGTGGCCATGCTCCTGGGGGCGATGGCCGTACCGTCCACCACCCGGCGGGTGCGCGGGGGCACGGCCCTCGTGGTCGGCAACGTCCTGGTGTCCGGGTTCATGGTCGCCGCCGCCCTGGTAGCGGGCACGACGGCGCGGACGATCCTGCTGGCATGTGCCTGCACCGCCCTGCCGGTGGTGAACTCTGTGGCCTCCGGTCTCGTCATGAGCCTCATCCCCAGCGAGGTCATGGGGCGGCTCGTCAGCGCCGTCCTGCTCATTAACATGGGCCTGCCCGCCCTGGCCCCCTACAGCGCGGGCAGGGGCCTGGACGTACTCGGTGCCCCGACGACGATTATCGCCTTCGCCCTGGTGGGCCTGGCCTCCCTGGCCCTGGTCCTCAGCCGCCGGGAGATCCGTCAGCTCGGCTACCCCGACCAGTGGCAGGCGAGCTGAGACCTAGTCCCGGGCCTGCACGACGCCCGGGCCCCGCCCGACAGCTACCCGCAGGTGGTGGGCCCGTTCCCGGGCGCGCAGGCCCCGACGGCGCCGGCACACGTCGGCACGACGTCGGTGCCGTGGTCCCGGCGCCCTCACCGCCCTTGACGACGGGCCCTCCCACTGGTGGGATACCCCACAGGACCATCCGTCACCACAGCCTGGGAGGAGCCCATGCCCCAGACACCCCCTGTCCCCCCGTTCCCCCGGCTACGCGACTACGTGGCGTGGCACGACGCCTACCGGGACCCCGCCTCGGAGCTGTCGGTACGGCTGCGCCACGTCCAGCAGGTGATCTCCGCGGAGTTCGACGTCCGGCCCGGCACGGTCAGGGTCATGAGCTCCTGCGCCGGGCAGGGGCACGACGTCCTCGGCGTCCTGGCGGCCCGCCCCGAGCTGTACAACCGCGTCCGGGGCACCCTCCTGGAGATCAACCCGGTCAACGCCGCCATCGCCCGAGAGCGCATCACCTCCCTGGGCGTGGACCTGCGCGTGGTGGAGGACGACGCCTCGGTCTCGGACGCCTACGTGGGCGCGGTCCCGGCCGACCTGGTGCTGCTCGTGGGGATCCTGGGCAATGTCTCGGTGGAGGACACCCGGCGGCTCGTGGCCGTCGCCCCGCAGTTCTGCGCCCCGGGCGCCACGCTCGTGTGGACCCGCGGGTCCCAGGAGCCCGACCCCGGGGCGGAGATCCGCCACTGGTTCTCCCGGGCCGGGTTCACGGAGCTCGCCTACGAGGAGGGTATGGAGGGCACGTCCATGCGCATGGGGGTCCACCGGTGGGAGGGGGCCACGCCGCCTCTGCGCCGGGGCGTCAAGCTCTTCACCTTCCTGCGCTGAGGCCCGCTCCCACCCGCGAGAACGGTACTTGTTCCTCGTGAGAACGGTACTTGTTCGTCGTGAGAACGGTACTTATTGCTCGTGAGAACGGACGGACCGCTCAGGGCGCCCTCGCAAGCCTGTCCTGACCTGCGAAGACACCTTGGTGCCGCGGCCCCTCGCCCCGCTGGCGTCCCCCTGCCCGGCTCACGGGGTTCACGGACGCGAGCGCCTGCTCCGTGCAGGAGGTAGCCGAGCAGACCGGCACCTGCTCCGTACCCGGGGCGTTCCGTAAGGCAGGCCGCTCAGCCCTCCCGGGCCACCAGGGTGTTGGAGGCCTGGGCGCGGGGGCGCACCACCATGGAGTCGATATTGACGTGGGCGGGCCGCTCCAGGGCCCACACAATGCACTCGGCGACGTCCTGGGCCACGAGGGGGCCTGCCACGCCCGCGTAGACGGCGTCGGCCTCGGCCTGGTCCCCGTGGAACCGGTTGAGGCTGAACTCCTCGGTGCGCACCATGCCCGGGGCGATCTCGATGACGCGCACGGGCTCGCCCACGAGCTCCAGGCGCAGG
>ERZ772918.386-NODE-386-length-30931-cov-4.94948_pt1 | contig 30931 bp, 29 predicted proteins | sample MGYA00512118_ERZ772918 | MGnify/ENA primary metagenome ERZ772918 (study PRJEB29015, sample SAMEA2737939) | human oral metagenome | biome: human oral; feature: human-associated habitat; material: dental | place: China | collected 2135 ... | reverse complement strand
TTGTAGAGCCTTGATGCGCGGTTGAGCCTCTTGCATTTTTCTAGAGGCAACCATCTGTGTCTGAAAGACCGGCAATAAAATCGTCCGGATCAAGATCGTAAAAAGGATAATCCCCACTCCGATACTAATGTCAAAGGACAAAAAGCGGATAATTTCAGCAAAAAAATAGACGAATTTACTCCAAAAATCTGTCGAGTCTGCTGTTATATCGCTAGCTGTACTATTTGTTGCACAGGCCGTCATGATAACCAAGGACAAGCCCAACAAACTAGTCAACTGTAGTTCCTTTTTCACTCCCATTTCCTTCCTGGTAAATCTTTGATAACTTTAATACGTGGAGTAGATTTTTCTCCATCTCTGCATATTCCAAGGTTTCCACCCCTTTTCGGGCAATCACGACAAAATCAACATGCTCTACTAAACTCCCTTTTACACTTTGTAGAATGTGTCGGATTCGTCTCTTAATTTGATTTCTGGTAACTGCATTCCCCAGCTTTTTGCTGACGGACAGCCCTACTCGAAAATGGTTTTGCTGGTTTTCCAATTGGTAGACAACAAATTTTCGATTAGCAAAACTTGTTCCGTCCTTGAAAATCGCCTTAAAATCTTTCTCTCTTTTTACACGAAAGCTTTTCTTCAAAACTCAACTCCATCTATTAAATTACTACTATTATACCATATTTTTTGAAAAAGCCAATAACAGCAAGGTTTTAGACATTTTCTACATAAAAAAAGCTGGAAAATCTCTTTTCCAACTTCTTTTCACAATCAAATTTTATGTGTATTTACTTATTTTTTCAAGCGTTCAACATCGCGTGCAATCACCAATTCTTCATCTGTTGGAATAACCAAGACACGGATTTTCGCTGCGTCCGTTGAGATATCTCCCGTTACACCAAAGACGTTCTTTTCTGGATCCACATCACAACCAAACCAAGAGATACCTGAGATGACATCTTCACGTACGTTTGCAGCATTTTCACCGATACCTGCTGTGAAGATAATCGCATCTGCTCCATTTAGGACTGCAAGATATTGGCCGATATGTTTTTGGATACGATCAACATACATTTCATAAGCCAAAGTTGCATCATGGTCTCCTGCTTCCATGGCAGCAATCACATCACGCATATCGCTTGACTGACCAGAAACTCCCATGAGCCCTGATTCACGATTGAGAACGCGACTAATATCTTCTGGGGTATTGAAATCCTCTGTATATTGCATGAGATAAGGGATGATAGCAGGGTCAATATCCCCTGTACGAGTTCCCATCATCACACCGCCGAGTGGTGTGAATCCCATAGAAGTATCCACAGACTTCCCACCCTTAACAGCTGTGATAGAAGCCCCGTTACCAATATGGCAGGTAATCAATTTCAAATCTTCTAGAGGACGACCCAAAAGTTTCGCTGCTTCTCCTGCGACAAACTGGTGGCTTGTACCATGAGCACCGTATTTACGAACCTTGTTGTCTGTGTAGTATTTAGTTGGTAGAGGATAGCGATAAGCCTTCTCTGGCATGGTTGTGTGGAATGAGGTATCAAATACGACAACACTGGTAATATCTGGAAGCAATTCCTTAAATGCGCGAATTCCAGCTGCGTTAGCTGGATTGTGAAGAGGAGCCAAGAGGCCCAATTCCTCAACTTTTTCTATCACATCTCCCTCAACAACTGTTGATTCCTTGAAATATTCACCACCTGCAACGACGCGGTGTCCAACACCTGTAATCTCATCGTACCCTTTGATGATGTCAAAACGAATCAAGTCATCCAATAAAATTTTAACGGCTTGTGTATGGTCTTCAATATCAAGAATTTGTTGCTCCGAACGACCGTCAAATTTTACTGTTGAAATTGAATCTTTCAATCCAATACGTTCAATCAAACCTTTAGCCAAAACTTTTTCCTCAGGCATTTGATAAAGTTGCCATTTCAAGCTTGAGCTTCCTGCATTGATTGCAATTGTTTTTGTCATAAGATGATACCTCTTTTTTAAGCGTTTTCATCTATTATAACAAAATCTCTTTTATATTTCAGTACCTTTGCTCCAATTTTGAAAATTTTCTTTAAAGGTCAACAAAACTGACGGATCTTGCAAGCTAGTAAGAGGGTAGACAAAGGGTTCTATTTCCTTGTCGCTTTTCTTCTGTAAGACAAAAATACTTTTAGCTTGGCTTACAGTTGAGAAAATATCCTCTGGCAGAGCGATGATAGCAGCCAGACTCACTTCATCTTTGAGCCACCCTTTTAATAAGTCACTTTGAGGACTGGTCAATAAATCACTCGGAGCTAGAAAAATAGCATAGCCATCTGACTTAAGGTACTTGAGGCCTTGTTCCATCAGCAAATGGTGGGCATAGGTATGCTCTTGACTAGAAGCCACTTGATAGCGTGAAGCGATGGCATCGTCTGGGTAATAGCCAACAGGCAAGTCGCTGATGACCACATCGCTTTCTTTAAGCATTTGCGGACGAACGGCATCTCCTTGAACAAAACCAGCCTGTAAACCAATCACATCTGACATACTGGCTGCCAAATCAATCAGCAAGTCATCCACTTCGATTCCCAAGTAATCTACTTTTTTAGAGAGAGAAGTCAAGAAAGTAGCCCCCAAAATGCCCATACCAGAACCTATTTCGAGGATGCTAATTTCCTCTTGTTCAAACAATTCTTCCACAACAAGTACCAAGAGGAGGGCAATGGCATCTGGAGTAAACTGGTGATTGGCCTGTAAAGGCTCCGTTTGTCCTGCCTTCATCAAGAGAAACTGGTAGGTCTTGAGCCACTCTTCCTTGCGAAGCGCTAAGCGTTTAAGGGCTTGATTGTTCTCCTTGACCTGCTCTAGTTCGGTCTCGCCATCTAGGTAGATACTATTTTGCTCTACCAAGGCATCATAAAAGTTGGTCGCCAAATCACTTTGGATGACTTGGACATTCTCTAGTAAATACGTATAAGCTTGTTCAATTTTTTCAAAATCCATATTCCTATCTTATCAAATTTCCCTTCTTTTTTCCATCCTTATAGAAAAATCACTCCCTGGCTAGGCGAGTGATTTTTGGGCTACTGTAAAAAAGAGTTCTGAGTAATTTCCTTGAAACAGGTCTTCAGCACTGTAAAGAATCTGACTATCAATGCTCGAAAAACCAAACTGGGCGAGCTTGGTTTCCAGTTTAGGCAATTCAAAGCCGTGGTGGTTGGTATCTGTCTTGACAAAATCAGCGATGAGGACTTGTCCATTCTCCCTAAGGTGATGGTGAAACATGGCAAGAGTCGCATCTAGATCAGGCATATGATGAAGAACTCGACTGACAACAATCAGGTCAAATTGTTGCTCCAAAGGATTCACCAGTAAATCCTGTTCCAAAAACTGGATATTCTTGATGTCTTGTTGCTCTGCTTTCAAACGGGCTTGCTCCAGCATTTTCTCCGAGATGTCTACAAGGGTAACAGACTTGGCCTGCTTAGCTAGAGGCAAGGCTAACAGACCCGTCCCACCACCAAAGTCCAGTATTTCCTTGTCTGATAGAAGAGCAATCTGTTTTTCAATTGCTTGACAAACCAAGTTTGCAAGAAAAATATTTTTGGGCGAATCAAAGGTTTCTGCTTTGTGATTAAAATCGTGTTTCATGCTTTTAGTGTAACACAAAGAAGTTGAATTGCCTAGGAATTGGCTTTCTTTTCTGCCTTATCTTCTGTTTTTTGTTGATTTTGTTCTGGGTTTGAATCAGTCGCTACCTGTTGCTTTTTATCCGTTTTCTTTTCCTTGGGTTTCATCGAAGGAAAGAGAAATTCATAGTTGCCCTTATTCATTCGAACACTTGTTGCAAAACCTGTTTTCGTATTTTGATACCTGACTTTTCCTAAGTTGAAGACTCGTTCTCCACTTTCTTGCTCAGCCTTATCCTTACTTCGCTTGGCCATGGCAAAAGCGATCAACTTTTCTTTGTTTATGGCAAAGTCTTTGTGATGAGCTACTTGCCGATTCAAATAAAACTGCAACAAAAGGCTAAAAATGGCTGCCATGGTGACTGCATATAAAAGAACGCCTGCCTTAACTTTTTGCTTTTTCCACACGATAGATGAACTCCCTTTCTAAACCCTTTTGAAATTGGAAACGAAAGCGAACCAATTTATTTTCCTCTGTAATTTGAGCTGATTTAAGTCCATAAACCATCGGCTGGTAACCTCGTCCACTGCTATCAGTTTTCCGAAAATCATCTGATTTAGACTTACCTATAGAGATATCCTTACCATCCTGTTTCATGTAGAGGCGATTGCCTTCCACCTTGTCAAACTGCGAACGTTCTAACTCTGCCTCCAGTTGATCCACAAACAAGAGCCACTCCTTTTGCTCGCTTTGCTGCTGGTAACGAACTTCTGAAATGAGGAGCTGACTCATAGCCTGAAAGAGGAGCAAGCCTCCGCTAATGACGATAAGGGCAATCAGAGATTCTAACAAGGTAAAAGCTTTGACCTTATGGCTCTTTAAGGTCGAGCAACTTCTCTGAACCATGGTAGACCTCCAATCCCTTTTCACTAGCAAATACCTGAATCTCAACTCCGTTTATGTTTACTTGATTTTGCCCTGTTTGCAGAGCCATCTTCGCCACACGCAAGACTTCTTCCTTTTGCAAGATTTCTGCCTCTTCTTGTCTATTTTTCTGAATTTGTCCTAAAAGGAGGGTTGCAATGCTGGCAAAAACGGCTAGAGCAACCACCGCTTCCAGTAAAATCACTGCCTTAATTTTTTGTTTCCTTAATGCGTTTAATTTTTCCATTTCCTAGATATAATTGATAGCGAATCGCTCCTTTACTTGTATGAAATTCAACCTTAGCCAGGGACGAATTGCCCCCAGCTCGGTCAAATATAATGCTTTGTCCTGATGGTGCCTGAATTCCTTTTGGAACGGTCAAGTTTTGATTGCCATTGCTGATCGTCTGTCCATCTAAGTTCAGACTGGTTTTTTGCTGACTAGCAACACTGCGTTTTTGCGTTTCCCTATAGAGTTCTTCAAACTCCATAAAGAAAATCTGCTCTTCCACCGCTGCAAAACTGGACTGAACTGAGCCGGACAAGCCCAAAGCAAGGATACTCACAAGTCCCAAAACCAAGAGACTTTCCAGCATAGTAAAGGCCTTAATCTGCAACGGTTTGGCTTGTTTTTTGTTTTGCATGGTAGTCTTTATAAGCTTTGGCTTGCTCAGCAGTGATACGACCGTCCGCTTGTAATTTGCTGAGGCTGGCATCATCATTTTTATCCAAACGATAAAGTTCTGCCTGGCTTTCCACGACCTTGACAACAGCAGCTTTTCCTTTGTCATCTACGGCATCCTTTTGCTTGGTCAAATTGGGCACAAAGAGTAAGAGAAGAACGCTGATGATGAGCAAGACCACTAACATTTCTACCAAAGTGAAAGCTTTAACCTTGGCTTTTTTTAAATTTGTCATGAGTTTTTTCATTTTAAAAATTTACCTCCATATTTTGATACATGGGCATAAGCATTGCTGCATAAAGTAAAACGATAATCAGAGCCACAAAGATAAAAACCAGTGGCTGTACCAAGTTCATGGTGCGGTTGACTCGGGTAAAAAAGGCTTCCCAAGTTTTTTCTGCATAGATCTCCAACTCACTCCCCAGCTTGGACTTGACTTCTCCATACTCGATGATAAGACTCAACTCCTTCTTAAAGAACGGATAATTCGCTATAGTCTGAGAAAATTCGCGGCCATTTTGCAGGGCTTGAGCCAAATCTTGACCGATTTCTTTAAAGAGCTGAGAACCTTGTTCCTGCATGATCTGAAAAATCTGCGTCAGCTCCATTCCCTGCGAAATCATATTGCCCCATTCACGCGCATAATAAGCCGTCAGATAGGTCTGGACAAAGATTCCAAGGAAAGGAATCCGTGCCAACATCGAAAAGACCCGCATCTTGGAACTTCTTTTATAGAAAGTGAGGGCTAAAAGTAGAAACAGTGAGCAAACCAACACTAGCCCCCAAAAAAATTGTGGCAGATTGCCGATGATTTGAGTGGCGATATTGCTACTGTCCAGTTGGGGGAGCAAATAATTCCTGAGCCCCAACATGATTAGCAGGAGAAATCCCAGCAAAATCAGAGGATAGGTCGCTACTTCGATTAACTTTTTCTTGACCTTGGCCAAATTATCCAGATATTCTTCTATCTTTGCCAAACTCAGGTGGAGATTTCCATGAACTTCAGCTAGAGATAATTGGGTCACAATGGCACTTGAAAACCCCAAGCTGTTCATCATTTCTGAGAAAGATTCCCCCTGAGATAAGCCTTGGTGCATCTGGGCCACATAGTCCTTTTCCAGCAGGGCACTTCTGCCCAAGAAAGAAATAATTTCCACCAAATGAAAGCCACTGGAGAAGAGATTGTTAAACAAGGTGATGATTTTCTTCTGCTTAGCTGTAGCTAATTTTTTCCGTTTCAGCCTGAAGATTTGTGATATGTCCATCTTTAAGAAGCTGATCAATCTGCGCATTCCAGCTGGTTGGCTGGTGTTCCTGATAGTCTTTGTTTGCAAAGTCAACGATTCCTCCTCCCCCAATTAATCTCTGGTAGCAGACTCCTTGCAGAACAACTGCTAATTCCTCCTCCGTCACACCCAACTCCAGAAGGCGTTCATAAACACCTCGGATACTCTTGGCATGAATGGTTGAAAAGACTGTCGCCCCTGTCAAACTGGCTCTGACCACTGCACGCGCCGTCTCACTATCCCGAATTTCACCGATAATCAAGAGGTCAGGACGATGCCGGAGAGACAGTTTGATTAGATTTTCATAGGTCAATCCAATCGCCTCATTTAACTGCAACTGGAGCATGTCTTCCTGCTTAATCTCAACAGGATCTTCGATGGACATAACCTGTTGCCCCTTAAAAAGTGACTTGGCCAATTCGTGCATCAAGGTCGTCTTGCCACTGCCGACTGGGCCAGCAAATAGATAGAGGCCCCTTTGCCTGTACTGCTCACCCAGTTCGTTCATATCCTGAAACCAGAAATGCAGTTCCTGTTCCTCATCGTGTAACAAACGAATGACCAAACTCTCATGCCCTCGATAATCTCCCACGGTGGACAAACGCAGAGAAGACACCTTCTCCCCATGCTGATAGTCGCAAGAACCTAGCTGACTGCGCCTCTTCTCTCCTACGTTCATACCCGCCACAAACTTAAAATGACTAATCACCGCAGCTAAAACATCAAACTCATAGGAATCGACTAGACACCGCTCGTCTCCAACCCGCATGTGAAGCTCGTAGGACTTTTCCTTGGGGATAAAATAGATATCCTGAGCCTTCTTTTCTTTCGCAGTAGCAATGATTTTCTGTGCAATTTCTTGTACCATACCGCCCTCCTTATCTAACTATTCGCAAAAAAATAAAAAAAGCAACTTAAAAAGTTACTTTTTTATCTCCATTTTATACGGCAAGAACGGTGCTTTTCTTGACCTGTTTGTTTTTCATAACCTGGACGTAGCTTTTCATCGGGAATGACTTGCCCATCTTGTAAAAGTGCCAAAGAATGGTACTGCTGCAAATACTCATCACACTCATCACACCAGCGTTTATCAGCAGGATCCCAAAAAATAGTCATCAAATCACTCCGACTCTTATAAAGAGGATTCTTCTTTTCCAGCTCAAACCAGCATGATTTATAATATTTTAGAGCATCATAATACTTGTCAAAAGATTGACTCATGATGACATCTTCTTCCCAACCTTCTATGAACCACCACGGTTCAAAGTCCCCATACATTTCTATAACACGATACATTCTTACTACTTCCTTTGTACCGTATATTATATCTAATTTTTTAATACAAGAAAAGGATTTTGCTTATTTCCCCCATTAGAAACTTCTTTAAGCCTATTATTTTCATCTGATAATAAAAATAGGAGTCCTTTATTGACCCCTATTTTTTATCTTCTTAGGCTTGATAACGTTTCACACCATCTAGGTAGGTTGCTACCAATTCCAAATCTTTATCTAGGACGATAAAGTCAGCGTCATAACCTTCACGGATTTGACCACAAACATCATCGATGTGAACAGATTTTGCTGGGTTGAGGCTGGCCATCATGACGGCTTCATGCGGATTCGCAATGCCCCATTCGACCACATTTTTCAAACCATCTTTGAGTTTGAGGATAGAACCTGCCAAATTGCCTGTCGATTTGAGGCGAGCAGTTCCATTGGCAACTACTACCGGGAATTCTCCCAACATGTAGTCTCCATCTTCCAAGCCACCAGCTGTCATACAGTCTGTGATAAGGGCAATATTTTCAGTTCCTTTTTGTTTGAGCAAAATATCACAGGCCTTGGGATCTACATGGTGACCATCACAAATCAATTCTGCGTAAGTATGTGGCAATTCATACATGGCTCCCACCATACCGAGTTCACGGTGAGTCAAGCCACGCATTCCATTGTAGGCATGTACCCAAACACTTGCTCCAGCATCGACTGCTTTTTTAGCTTCATCAAAAGTTGCATTGGAGTGTCCAAGAGCAACAGTCACTCCTTCACCCGTAATTGTACGAACAAAGTCTTCTACACCTTCACGTTCTGGCGCAAGGGCAATTTTATTGAGCAGGCCATTTGCTGCTTTTTGCCAAGCACGAAACTCATCCATACGAGGATCTTTCATGTAAGCAGGGTTTTGAGCTCCCTTGTATTTCTCTGTGAAATAAGGCCCTTCAAAATAGATCCCACGAATCTTGGCTCCACTTGCTTCCTGGTAACGAGCACCGATATTTTCAGTTACTGCGAGCAACTGCTCGTAAGAGGAAGTCAACGTCGTTGGCAAGAAACTGGTAACACCCGTGCTAAGCAATCCTTCACTCATGGTATGAAGGGTTCCTTCGATGTTATTATCCATGACATCGACACCACCAAATCCATGAATATGGGTATCCACAAGCCCTGGAGCAATGCTGTAGCCTGTATAGTCCATCACCTCAGCTCCTTCAGGAATCTCATCCACATGTTTGCCAAACTTGCCATCCACAAGTTCCAAGTAACCGCCACGACGAACTCCGTGTGGGTAGAAAAACTGATCCGCTTTAATATAATTAGGCATAATGATAACCTCCTTGATAGATTGATGTTAGAATTTATTATGTCAATTACATTATAAACCTTTCTTTTTTATTTGTAAATGGTATAGACCTATTTTCTAGAGATATTTTAAAAGAGCTGGATTTCTCCAACTCTTTGATCTTATTTTGATTTTACAGGTAGCTCTTGAGCAGCCTTGACAGCAGCTGCAATCGTTTCTGCGTAAAGTTTAGCACCTTCTTCAATCATGTTGCTATCATTTCCAAAGTGGACTTGGTCAGTTCCAGCCCAGATTTCAGGGTGTTCCTTAGCGACCTTATTCCAGTCAGCGACGCTCACATATGGATTCTTTTCAGCTAATTCTCTCGCATAAGCCGCATACTGCTCCACTGATGCATAAGTGTCCTTGCTCTTGTCTCCCTCATAAGGTGTCACCAGTATCAGATGGTGTCCTTTCGGTAGATTGTTCACGATGCTGTCCAAATCATTCTTATAGCCTTCAGGATTGTTGACCCCCGTTGCAATGACAACTGTTTTTAAAAGCGCCTTGTTCTGGCTATTATTGAGCATGATGTCATTGGCTTGCTTGGTCGTCCGACTAACCTGAGCATTGATATTTGCATCAGGAAGCGCCTCTTTTAAGGCTGTATTGGCACGTAAAGTCACTGAATCCCCAATCAGATTCGTTCCCTCAGAAATTCCTAGGCGACTGACTTCAGCTTGTTCAGCAAGAGTCTTTGTTTGTCCTATATTGGTCTGAGCTTGCTTGAAACCATTGACCATCAAGTCTGTCTCAAAAGCTCCAACCTGAGGAGCTGCAGCTATGATAATCAAAGTAAGTAAGGAAAGGGCGCCCACAACACTAGCACTAATAGGTTTGATATGACGCAGTTTAGTGATTTTTCTAACTAAAGCGTTGGTCTTACCAGCAATCAATGGCTCAATAATATAGAAGGATAGGATAGCAAAGAAATAAGAAAAGATAACGGTTAAAATAACAGCGGGCAGATTGCTCATCAACTGAGAAAAGATAATATAAAAAGGCCAGTGGAAGAGATAAACCGCGTAGCTGGTATCCGCTAAAAATGTGATTATATGAGGTTCTCGTATCTCAGGCGTTTTCTCATGCAAAACACGCGCAGCAAAAATCATGGTCACTGCTGCTAAACTTGCCAGTAAGAAACCGAATAGATAAGCAAACAGGTAGGTGAACTTGACAAAGAAGGTCAAGAGTACTAATACCAAAAGACCTGCAGCAAACACCAGTAAATTCTGACGAAGATCCCACGTCTGGTCAAACTGCTTGACTAAATCGCTCGTCTGACGAACACCCACAACCGTCGCTAAAATGCTTCCTAAAAAGAAGGGATAGACATGGGTTAAACTTAAAAAGTAGACAGACGAATGGGAACTAGCCATTAGACTACCAATAAACATAGAGAAAAAGCTAATGATGAAAGCTCCCGCAGAAAGGAGAAATACCATCCCTCTCAATTGACTACTAGATTTTGAACGTTTCGATAAGAACCAAACCGCCAATCCCCAGAGAATATAGTAGTGAACCTCAACAGCTAGACTCCAGTTATGAACAAAGAGATGCGGAATGAACTGAGATTCGTAACTTCCCCCTGTTAACATCTCATAGAAGTTGGTCATAAAACCGAGAACTCCAGCTATCTGGCCGCCAATTCCAGCAACATAGTCTTGGCGAATTAGGAGGGTAAAGGGCATGGTCACCAAAACCATCAGAACCACAGGTGGTACGATGCGGTAAAACCGTCTCTTAAAAAAGCCTAGTAAATCAATCTGGCGTTTTCTTCCAAATTCTTCTAAAAGGAGGGCAGTGATCAAAAATCCTGAAAAAGTGAAAAAGACATCTACCCCAAAGAAGCCTCCAGGAAAGATTGTTTGAAAGAAGTGGTACAAGAGCACCAAAAGCAAACCTGTAATCCTAATCAAGGAAAACCATTTAATACGCATACGAGTTTATTCCCCACTCAATTAGATCGTAAAAACATCTAATTTTATTCCATAATACACCTTATTTTATCAAAAAAAGAAGAAAAATCCTAAGAGAAAACTTAGGATTTCAGTATTCTATTTTTACACTTTAAAAATTGCGTCCTGACTTGTTGTAGCCATATTTTTCTACAAAATACTCACGAAATTCCAAGAGATTGTCATCCATGATGGCTTGGCGTACTTGCTTCATCAGGTTGAGCAAGAAGTAGAGATTGTGGTAGCTAGTCAAGCGGATACCGAAGGTTTCGTCAGCCTTGAGCAGGTGGCGAAGGTAGGCGCGTGTATAGTTCTTACATGTGTAGCAATCACACCCAGGATCCAGTGGTGTAAAGTCTTCAGCGAATTGGGCATTTTTGACCACCAAACGCCCTTGACTGGTCATACAAGTTCCATTACGAGCGATACGAGTTGGCAAGACACAGTCAAACATATCTACACCACGAATGACCCCATCAATTAAGCTATCTGGCGCTCCGACCCCCATCAAATAGCGAGGTTTATTTTCAGGAAGAAGTTGGGTTGTGAAGTCCAAGACTGCATTCATCTCTTCGTGTGTTTCTCCCACTGCCAAACCACCGATAGAGTAGCCTGGGAAATCCATGCTGACAAGGTCGTGAGCTGATTGGCGACGAAGATCTTCAAATCCTGCCCCCTGCACAATCCCAAACAAACCTTGGTCATGTGGACGACGGTGAGCCTTCAAACCACGCTCAGCCCAACGGCTGGTACGCTCGATTGATTTCTTAACATAGTCGTAAGGTTGATAAAACTGAGGACATTCGTCAAAGGACATCATGATATCTGAGCCCAGATTGTTCTGTATAGAGATGGCTTTTTCTGGTGATAGGAACATCTTAGAACCATTGAGATGGTTTTTAAAGGTTACCCCTTCTTCTGTGATATTACGGCTATCTGCTAGAGAATAAACCTGGAAACCACCACTATCCGTCAAGATTGGCTGATCCCAATTCATGAACTTGTGGAGACCACCTGCGCGTGCAATGAGTTCATCTCCAGGACGCAGCCAGAGATGATAGGTGTTTGACAGAATAATCCCTGAACCCATCTCCTTTAACTCTTCTGGAGACTGAGTTTTGACAGTGGCTTGTGTCCCAACTGGCATAAACATAGGTGTCGGGAAGGTACCGTGGGGAGTGATGATTTCTCCCAGACGAGCTCCCGTGTGTTTTTCTTTCTTAATCAAACGATATTTGATTGGTGAATCTGACATTTTTTACCTCCGAAGCTGGGAAAGACAGTCCCAGTTCATACTTTGTGCCCAAGGGCATACTGTATGATTTTATCAAAAAAAGCTGGAACTGTCACGAACTATGGTATAATGAAAGAATGAAATACCCAAAAATTGATTTAAAAACCATTCGTCTGCAGACGAGGCAATTTCAGGCTGAAAATCCCCGCCTCTTTCTCGTCTATCTCTTACCTAGCATACTGGTCATCTTATCAGGCTTTCTCAACTCCCTGGCTCGTCTCCAAGAAAGTGTTTTAGAGCAATCCTTTTTCAGCATGCTGGCACAAGTGCTCCAAGCCTATCTCTTCCCGTTAGTGGTTTCTTTTATAAGCGCAATTTTTCTAGCAGGTGCTGCCTTCGCGACACTCCGACTCCTCAAGGATCCTGATACAGAACTCTCAGTAAAATCAAGCCTGACCCTCTTTGCTGAAGAGCGCTTCTCGCAAACTTTCCTAACCCTGCTCCTCAAACGTTTCTACCTCTTTTTATGGAGCATTCCAAACTTAGTAGGCGTTTATTTTCTCTTTTATAGCAATCTCTTAGCTCGGAGATTTGTCGCCCTACATCCTGAATTTCCAAAATTAGACCTCTCATCCGTTGAAACGGAGCAATTCCTTATGACCTTTGGCCTCTACTTTTTCGCGAGTCTCATCTTGATGATTGTAGGGAACATCCTCTACGTTCCGCAACATTATGCCTACTCACAGGTAGAATTCCTCCTCTGCGACACTCTGGATTTAGGACATGCTAAACCCCGTCAAATCCTGAAAACCAGCCGTTTCTTGATGAAAGGTTACAAACTCCAGCGCTTTGTCCTCGACCTACAACTACTCCCTTGGTACTTCCTCAACTGGCTCACTTTTGGAATTGCTAGTTTTTCAATCCTTCCCTATATCCAAAACAATCACATCTTCTTTTACAGAGCCCTACTAGCCCGTAAACGTCGAAATGGATAAGAGCATACAAAAACCAGCGTCGTTCAGGACGCTGGTTTTCTTATTTCAAAAGTAACATACTCAGCAGAGTCAAAATAGCAGGCCCACCTTGCTTCAGAATAATCTTCTTGTCTGCTGTCAGAGAACCGTAGGTCGCTGCACCAAGCACAAATAAAACAAAGATGGTCACAATTTCCAAACTTTGTGAGAAATAAATCCCGTACAAGAGAAAGGCACCTATCAAAGCATTATAAATTCCTTGATTTTTAAATAATGAACTCACTGAAGGACGAGCCAGTTCTTCCTTATCCACATTAAACACGCGACTAGTAGTATCTGATTGCGTAGCCACACTTTCCAAATAAAAAATGTAAAAATGCTCCAAAGCAACGATAGTTGCTAAAATAATTGTAAAAATAGACATATTCTTCTCCTTAAATTTTTATCTCTTCTAAGCCAGATATCAACTTTTCTAACAAGCGACTGAACTCTTCTCGCTCTCCTTTTGTAAGTACACTCTCCATCTGACTCTTTACGTCTATATGGTGTTGGGGAGAGTTGGTTACTAGTTGTTCTCTCGCAAAGTCTGTCACTTCCACCAAAACCTCCCTCTGGTTTTGAGGATTCCGACGTCGATTAACCAAACCTTCCTTTTCCAAAATTTTAAAGTGCCGTGTCAAGGCAGCCTGATCAATCTTCAAACGCTCCTGAACTGCTATTTGATTACACGGTGACTGATCGATTAAGAAACATAAGATTTGATAACGAGTGAGACTAATTCCCAATTGGCGTTCAAATAGTTGTGTCATAGACTGATCTGCTAATCGTAGTTGATACAGTAAATCTTGGATTGCTACCATAAATCTTTCTCCTTTAAAGTTGATTCATCAATGATTGACTTATCGAGTATAATATAAACCAAAAAATAAATCAAGAAATATACTCGTATTTTAAATATATGTTCTCAATCTATTTTGAAGATAAACAAAAACGGCCAGATTTTCTAGCCGTTTTACTAACATAGTATTATTTCATATGTTGAACAATTATTCGATAAGCTATTCTTATCAACCATAAAACAAGTAAACAGACCACCACAATAGCTGGAGCTACCAATACCGGTTTTAACTGCGTCGCCTCTGCCGTCACACGTGCAGGTTTCGTAGCATTTGCTATACGATGCCCCCTAACAAGCAATCGATGAGTATTTACTCCATAAGGTGTACAGGTGACCAAGGTCACATAATCTTGATTTGGATCAATAGCTAGAGCAGAAACATCATCTGGCGTTACTGTTACAATCTGGTCGACCTCATAAGTCAGGGTCTCATTCAGTACTTGAATAAGAAAAGTATCCCCCTCCACTAACTGATCAATATCCGTAAAGAGTTTTGCAGATGGTAAACCACGATGTCCTGAAATAACGGAGTGAGTTCCAATCCCTCCTACGGGAAGAGAGGTCCCTGGAATATGACCGATAGCTACCTGTAGGATAGTATCGTCTGTTCCATGGTAAATAGGCATCGTCGTATTTAATTTTGGAATTTCAACATAAGCCATGATTCCAGTTCCTGTCACATCAAGCGTTTGATTGTAAATTTCTTCATGAGACGGAGGAATATCTAAATCTGGAATCACATCTTTATCTAAGTTCTGATTATATTCATGGGCATCTGCCAGCATTTTCTTATAATCATTCTCTTTCAAATCTGCCACTTTTTCCACGTATCCAGCTACTGCTTTAGACTGATGAAATGAATTCCAGTAGTCACTTATTGTCGGATACGACAACATAGAAACTCCAAGGAATAAAAGGAAGACCAATATTATCGTGATGGCATTTTCTTTTATTTTGTCAATCATAAGTCAAAAAGGTCTCCTTATCTTATCGAATTTAAAATCATTTAGAAAGGAAGAACGGAGATAGTCTCCCATCTCCGACCCCCTATTCAAGAAACATTAAATATTAGTTTTTCATACGTTTTTTTGTAACAAGTAGGATGCCTGCTGCTACAACAAGTACAGAACCCGCTACATAAAGAACAGTCGTACCAATGCTACCAGTTGAAGGAAGAATTGATCCCTTTTTATTTTCAACTTGCGTAGTCAATGAACCCGCATCTTTATCTGCAGTGAAAGTAATTTGACCAGAAGCAGCGACACCTGAAAGATTTGTTAATTTAGGTGCATCAGATTCCACATCATGAGTTGCAACCACTTTAAAAGTGATTGGTTTAATTGTGTTGTATCCTGCTGGTGTCACTGTTTCTTTAAGGACATACTCACCATCATCTAAACCTTTAAATGTAAATTGAGTTCCTGCATCATTCTTTACTACTGACACAGCTTTTTCAGTCCCATCTTTCATTTTTTTGAAAAGTGTAAATTCCGCACCTGTCAATGGTTGGTTATTTTGATCCACTTTATTTACAATTGTTTTATAAGTAAATACAATAACTGTATCTTTTGGTGTCTTACCAGTATCTCTTGGTTTACCTGTCCCATTTTCATTTGGATTATTTGAGTAAATCAATTCCACTTCGTTAGGGTTACCTTTGGCACCAATCACTGCATCTGTAGTCAATGTTGCAGTGTAGTCAACTGTAACTTTACCACCAGCTGTTCCTCCCAATGCTTTAACATCAGTAATCACAACGGATAGTTTGGTATTTCCTTCGCTATCTTTTGTAGTCGAAATTGTATATTCACTTGTAGTTAGAGTTCTATCCCCAACTTTAACAACTAAAGAATTCTCATCATAGGACAATCCTTTTGAAAGTGTATCTGAAAACTCTAGATAATAAGTTTGGTATTTATCAAAATTAATCTTTGGCAATGTTGCTGTCAATTGGAAAGGAACCTTATCCCCAAAGTCATAGTCAGCTGAATCCTGCCAGTCAGTAGTTTCACCAGTAGTGTCATTTGTATCTTTTACTTTTTTAATTACACTTGGTACATCAGCCTTTGGCTTTACTGTTTCATCTTTAATAACTTTCAAGATATAAGCAGTATAAGCTTTACCATCTTTACCAGTAAGAGAGTTGTCCTTATCTTTGATTAAGTAGTAACCAGCTTCTGACACTTCGATAGAACTTGAACCAGATGCTGTAGGCTGTTTCAAATGTTTCGCAGCTTCTTTTGAGAACTCCACCGCATTCGATTCTGTGAGTCCCTCAGCAATTTTTGCAGCATCATCGCTACCATTAAAGGTAAATTGATTAACTCCTGTTCCCCACTGAATATTAGACAACGTACTATCATTCAAGTCACCCTTGAAAATCTGATAAGCCTCAAAAGTATGGCCATCTGTTTCACCATTGATTGTAATGGTATAGGCATACGCCTTGCCACCAACGAAGGTAACTAGCAAGGCAACAATCGCTGCCAAGAAAAACTTTAATTTTTTCATGTTATGTATGTATCTCCTTTTTTTATTTTTTATAACATGTGTGTGCGCCTCAAACGCGATAGTTAATATACAAGAATGTGACATTACCTATTTATAAACATCACCACCTTTACCGTTTCATTTTTAGCGGATCTGTCTATAGACTTTGAAGCCTACAGCAAATACAGAAAGCATAACTAGGCTTGCTCCCACAAGCATGATAGTAGCTATTCCCTCACCTCCTGTCTCAGGTAGTTGATAGGTCTTCTGTGCTTTATTGGTAATCGTGATGGTCCCTTTCGAAATAGCCATATCAGTAGCCGTTTCAGATACCCGAGTACCATTTGAATAACTAGCTGTATAACCAGTTACCTTGCTCTCCTCTACATAGTAAGTAAAGGTTTCTCCATTTTCCCCCGTAGTCGGTAGATTTTCAAATATCGTTTGCCACTTACTTCCGTCGTAGCTAATTTCTTTCTCCGTAATTTTGACAGGAACTGATTCGATATTTGAAACACGATAAAGACTAACAGTGATCTTACCCGACACACGTTGAGCTTCGCTACCATCAGCATTCTTCCACTTTTTCTCAACTGTAATTGATGTTATTTGTGGCGTTGGTGGTGTCTTTGTATTTTCAACATATTCTTGTCTGCTTTGTTTAGCAAGATTAGTTACCTCTTGAGTACCAATCACAAGACTACCTATATTCGAAGGTAGGGTAGCTGTATTAGAGAAATAGAAATAATAGCGTTTGGGATTAGCTGGTAGCTCGTAGCCAGAAGGAGCCTTGACTTCAACAGCATAGTAAAGCTTGTCCTCTAAAAGTTCTCCTTCTTTTTCTCGAGCCTCCTTATTAGACTTCGTAATGTAAAATGTTCCATCACTTGATGTTTTGTAAGTTGCTACCTTTTTATCTGTCACATTTTCTCGAATTTCAAATGTGGCGTCAGCTAGAGCTGTAGCAAAGTTGGTCGTATCAACCTTTGTAATCTTAAATGATTTCAAAGTATTTGCTGTTGCACTAGTAGATGTTTTCTGCCAATTATAGTGGGTCGTTGTTTCTGTTTGACCTGTTTTTAACCCATTGATTTCCGCAGTATTTTTTACAGTAAGATTCTTCGTATCATTTTCAGCGATATCACTTGACACAGCATAGCTATACTCTAAGTGCAGCTTCTTACGGTTTGGAACCTGTAGTGTTATTATACTGCGATGAACCCCTGTGGTATCCTTAACCTTTTTAACAGTCCAGGACCATTCACTCTTGTCTATCTCTTGATGATTTGAGTCATACAATTTAACAGACTCCTGTTTCAAGTCATAGCTTATATTTGTCAAAAGGTCCTCACGGTATTCAAGCGTATCAACCAAGGTATAGCTTGATTTACCCGCTGCTAGATCCTGTGCCTCAGGATTAATATCTAGCTTATAGCTAATTTCACGATTATCATTGCTCCATGTTCCACCTTTTGAAATCTTTCTGCCTGGTTCAACAGTAATTTTCTGTGTATGATCATCTTCACCAGCAGGCTTTCCATCTATCTTAGCAGAAACTTTATTCTTATAGTTCTTTGTGATGGAGTCGTCAAAAGGTTTTGCATCTGTCTTAAATTCAAATTTGGCATAAAGTGTGCCAGTATTGTTCAAAAGCTCTTTTAATTTTTTACCATTTTTAGCTGTAAACGTTACATTGATAACACCACTAGCATCCACTGTTCCAGTCACATCGAGATTATCTCCATAAGGGCGATACCATTGATTTGACCATGTGATTTTCCCATCTGAAATAGAGAAGTCACTAGCATTAATACCATAAGTAGAAGCACCATAGCTAAATTTGGATAAGGTTAATCCTGCTGGCGGGGTATCTGTCAAAGTTACAGACTGTGTATCGTCGCTCAATTTAACCTTAATGACCCAACTGATTAAGCCATTTTGTTGAATAGTATGTTCAGTATCTTTACTATCATACTCGTTCTCTTTACCATCCCACACTAGATTGTTTCCATCTAGTTTAAAGACTTTACCATTTTCTTCATACTTATAGTTTGCTTCCTTATTGAAACCACCACCGCTTATTGTATTGCTAAATTGAGTAGCCTTTGATTTATTGATTGTCGATTGGTAATCAAAAGAAATATCTGAACCCGTATAATCTTTTAGCAGTTTGAACTTAAATTGACTATACGTCTTATTTGAATTAGCTTGATTGTAAGGTGTATACTGCCAGGTTGAGTTATTTGATTCCCAAACAGAAAACTCAAACTTATCTGCACCACCCAATGCAGTGATCAACTTTTGATAAACAGCATCTAGTTGAGCTTTTGTAAAGTAATGTTCCCCACTATTAGTATAGTTCGGTCCTTTAAGAAGGTCCTCAAACTCCGCATTTTTTGGAATTTTTCTATCTCCGGGTACTTTGATGATGGAATTCCATGTCAACTCTTTGACATCAGAGTCTCCCGTCGGCTTCATCTCTACAAAACTTTTTTCTAGCCCTCCGGTATTGCCGTTACCACCGGGTACGGTTGCTGTAGTGCTGGAATCTTGTCCATTATCGGTGATTGTTGCTGTATTGGAAATCGATTTTGCAGAAGCAGCCCAGCTATTAGATTTTTCACCAGCATCCGTTGTATAGGTGATTACATACTTGTTAGTATTTTTACCACCATCTGTTGCTGAAAATTTATAGCCAGTATTGGTTTTTGTGGCCCCATTACTTGGTGTAATAGCGACATCACTTGATTTCGCAATCATCTCATCTTTGAGTTCTGCACCAGCAATATCATTCTGATTTTCATTGACTGTGATAGTCCACTTGATTTTATTTGACTTTTCGTCATACTGACCGGTCTTGCCAATTTTATTCCTAAAAATACTAAGGTAGCTATCACTGTGTTTTTTAGGAATGTCGGGTGTCTCAACGTCAACCCCATTCGAAACGGACATAGCTTGACCTGCCGGGATACCGGTTACTTTATATCGATATTTAATCGTATACTTCTGTTTCGCTTCTAGTTTTGGAAGTGTCAAGCTAAATGAAGCACCTGACGTCTGAGGATTTGCTGATATATTTTCCGCACCGACCTGGTCCGTCTCCGTTCCTCCCCAGTATTGGTAACCCGCTTTTTTGATAGTAAGATTTTGGAGTTCTCCAATGGTTAATCCCTTTGCATTAAGATAGTCATTAATTTTAACTTGACCTTTCGTTCCTTTTTCAGACCAGACAGTAACCGTATAATCTAGATAAGCCTCATCTCCATTATAGGTAACTGCCCCAATTTTCTGGCTTTGAACATCATGATCAGACTGCTGGGATTCTTCTTTCTTGTCGATTTTATCTGAAGGAACAGTAATCGTGATCTTATCTGTAAAGGGAATTTCGTAATTACCATTCTCTTTTCGATGGGTTTGACCGATTGTTGCAGTATAGGTCAAATCCCCCGAAACACTCTCATGTGCTTGACTAACATAACTATCCAAAAAATTGATAACGATGTACTTCTTACCATTCTCTTGAACAAAACGATATTTGAAGGCATCACGATTTCCATCTTTACCAGTATAATCTTGGTTTTCATTCACATTTGACCAAGTCGTATCAGCAGGTAATGGAATCGCGTAGCTTTTCTTTTGTGCTAATTGTGACTTAGGAATACTATATTTGAGGTCTAGCTCCGACGTTAAGGTTCTTGTATTGCCTGAAATATACTCGACTGGTTTCCCTTTATAGTTACCTGACGTTATATAAGTAGAAAAATCCTCGTAACTAGTTCCTGCGATTGTATATTGCGAAAATGTGTCAGACATAAACTCTACAACGGAAACAGCTTTATCTGTCTCTTGAATATTTGTTGTATGACTATCTGTCAAATCTTCAACTTGATTGACATCATTGTTTTTGAAATGATAAAGTTTCCAACCTTCTTGAATGGTTGACACTTCGACTGCATCCTTAAAAGCGAGGGAAACCTTAACTTCCTTACTAGGCTCCACTTCTTTCCCTTGATTATTGACAAAGGAAATATCATAAGTATAAGAAGAAGTCAATATTCGATTACGATCCTTAAGAATGTCACTTAGTTTCGCATCTATGGCTGTCGTATCTGTGACATGTTTGACCCTCAAGGTTACACTTTCCGAAAATGTATCTGCCTCATAGTCAACCTTAACTATAACATTTTCAGTTTCCGCCTTTTGACTACCTGCTTTCGATGAATGAGAATCAGACGATAATGTTTTCGATGTAGAAGGTGTACTTTCCGATACCTGTGGTTCTTGTTTTTTATCTTGTTGAGTAGTCTCTGTGCTCTCTTTAGAGGAATCAGAAGTTACTGCTGTAACAGTATCTTCCGTTTGAATAATAGAGCTACTAGAATCGGACGTCAAGGTCAGAGCTGGCAAAATCAGCACATAGGTCGTACAGAATACAACAACAACCGATAAGACCACACTGATTCGGGTCCATAGACTTTCTCTCATTCGTTGTCGAATACGTGATGTCATTTTTTCAAATACTGTTTTCATCATACTCCTCTCTATTTAACCCATTGTATACGATTTAGAGGCCAGACGCGTAGAACAAGGCGTCCAACGATTTGTTCATTACCAATCGATCCAATAGCCGTGTTACGTGAATCAATAGAGACACTCCTATGATCTCCCATCACAAAAAATTTTCCCTCAGGAACCTGGTAGGGTAATTGAATATTAGTATCACCTAGGTCTTTTTCGTTGTCTGCAAGGTATGGTTCCTCAAGCTTTTGACCATCCACACTGACAGTTCCTTGACTATCAATATCAACCCACTGTCCCTCGGTTGCAATCACGCGCTTCACTAAAACTTTATTATTGTAATAAAAAGCGACGACATCCCCTTGTCTCAGTTTTTGTGCGCTAACTGAAACTACCATATCTCCAGATTCAAGATTTGGGGTCATCGAGTTCCCATATATCTGCAAGACTGGTAACCATAGAGTCGCTGTTAAGATTGCAATAGCTGCTACAACTACTAATGTAGAAATTGTGCTTTTCAATATTTTTAAATAGCGTTCTCGGTATTTTTCTTGTTCAAGAGCCTGGGAAAGTTCAGAAGCCTCAGGCAAATCTGACCACTTCAACTTTTTAGATTCTATTGACATGAACGAAACTACTCCACATAATTTTTTTCATTTTTATTTTGCTGTTCAGCTAATCGATAGATATTCTCAAGATATTGATCTGCAGTTTTCTGTGCCACTTCAAAAATCTTATTGATTTCTAAAGACGCCTCTGCAATTGATCCCGCCTTAGCTATTAAAATATTCCTATCATTGAGCTGGTCCTCTAGTTCTAACACTCGATGTTGTAAATGCTCAATTTCCTCTGCTTGCGATACTAACAATTCCATTAAGTCAACTCTTTTAAGCTTTCTTAATTCTTTTAAACTTATATTCATATATACACCTAAATAAATCCATTATATATCTAATTAGTAATTATGCCATACCCCCCAGGGGTTTGTCAAGCATTTTGATTGAAACTCTAAATGTGTAAATATTCTGTATAATCTATACAGAATAGCTACCAAATCAATTAGAAATGGGACGTCTGAGACCCATCCAAAATAGTAAAGGATGACTCAAAATAAGATACTAATATCATTTTGCCATCTCTTTACGGAAAAAAATCTCCATTTCCTTGGATAAGTCAAAAAGCTAACTTCTCCTGCTACTCCAGAAAAGGTTGTAAACATATGGCCTATATTCTGATATTCTAGCTATGAAAAGGCCTCCCAAATATCAAATCTGTTCAAAAAGAATGCACTCAAACCCTAATCGAAAAAATTTCTCTTACAGAAATTGTCAAAAAATAACATCTCCCAACTTCAACTATCTATCGAAAATCTTGTCGCTTCTCTTTTCAAGAAAGAGATTTAGTAAATCATTTCAAATAACTGAGAAAAACCTGAACCTTACGTATGGTAAACAAAAGCACTTCATCATTTTCTCCTATGCTAGGATGGTGATAGCTCATAATATTTCCTTTCATAATTAGTTCGTCCAAATCAACTTTACTAGAACATTTTATGAGCTTTTTATTGTGCACTTATAATATAAAACCGAGATTTAATAAACGCATCTATTTCTTACCTGCACACAAAAAGAAGCCTCAAACCTCGCGAGTTTTCAGCTTCTTTTTCTATTAGTTCATTGATACGTGAACGTGGTCATAGTGGTTTTCGGTCACACTACCACGATCCGGCATTGGATTCCACGTGTAGGCTGGTCCATATTTACTATCATATGGAGCGTAGAAACGTTGTTTCCAGATGATATAGTTGATACCACGGCTGGCCATATTTTTGACTGCATATTCCGCGATTTGATCACCAAGTGCTGAACTCACTGGAACCATGAAGTCGATGGCCAAACCTTTACCATGGTCCCCACTGTCACCAGGACGGTAGCCACTAAAGGATGTAATCCCAAACAAGTTGGCGATTTCTTCTTTAAAGGCTGCCGTTTGTGGTTGTAGACCAGCATTCTCAGACTTAGCTACAGCAAGTCCTGCATAATCAGGAGCTGCTGGAGCTGAATACGTTCTTGAAGGAGTTTGGCTTTGCTCTGCTTGATAAGTCGAAGTTGCAGTGTCAGAAGTTGCTGTTGATGCTGCTTCTTCTGCTGCACTTGTTCCTGTTGTATCAGCAGGCGTTTCAGTTGCTGGAGCAGCTGCTACTGGGGCTTCTGCTGGAGTTGTTGCTGCCGTTTCTTCGGTAGCTGGAGTCGCTGCTTGTGGAGCTTCTTCAACTGGACTAGTTGTTTCTGCTACTGGTGCTTCCGCTGGAGTCGTTTCAGCTGTTTCTTCAGCTACAGATGTTTCTGTAGATGGTGTCTCTTCAGCAACTGTCGCTGTCTCAGAAACTTCTGAACTTGACGTTACTCCTGCTGGTTTTTCAGTCTCTGTTGCAGTTGGAGCTTCCTCAATTGGTTGAGAAAGGTCTTCTACTTGAACTGTTTGTTCATCGACTGTCACTTGATTCGTCGTCAAATCAGCTGTTGCAGTCGTCACTTCTTCACTAGCATCTGATTGAGGAGCTTGGATTTCAACTTCCGTTACCTCTTCTGCCTCATTGACAGTTGTAGTGAGGACAGTATCTGGGAAAATCAAGTCCATATTAGTGATTTTGTTCAAATTAGCAAGAACCGTCACATCTACTCCCAAAGCTTCTGCAATCGTGCTCAGGGTATCACCATACTGAACTGTGTAGCTGTTTTTGTTCTCGTTTTTAGTAACGTCATTTTGAATTTGCTCAACGCTACGTGCTGTCCAAGAGATTTCTTGAGCTTTAGCTCCTAATGCGGGAGCAAGAGATAAGGCTACTGTTGAGGCTAAAATAATTCTTTTCTTCATTCGTTCATATTCCTTTCAAATGAGTACTTGTCTATCATAACACAAAAAAAGCAGAAAAAAAGCCCTCTCGGGCCTATTTAACAGAACTGTCTATTCCTTGTAACAAACTCGATTACTTGAAATAGTTTGTTAGGTTTCTGTCATAAAATTGACACAATCTTCTCGTCCCCAATCCTCAGAAATATGAGGAACATCTGCCAACTCTTGAATCATGTGATTCCCTTCATAAGACGACTCTAAAAAGTTGATGCTTTGAAGACCGCTATTCTTGGCAAATTCCACATCCAAAGTCCGGTCTCCTATATAGTAGGTGTTCTCAGGATCCAACTCATACTTGTCTAGCAGATAGGTCGCCGCTTCTGGACTGGGCTTGCGCGCAAAGCCACTCTGACTGGTTAAAATCTCTTTGAAATAGGATTCCAACCCCAAGTCTCTGAGAATGGTAGAAGCATTGTCTCCCTTATGAGTATAGACAAACTGCTGAATCCCTGCTTGGTCTGCCCAAGCTAGCACTTCACGCGCACCTGGCATCAAAACTACCTGAGTATTCTTCTCAGCCAGACTTTGGGCACGCACCTGATTGAGCACTTCCGCATCCAGGTTTCTCTCTTCTGCCACCTGCTCCAGCAAATCCTGCACTGAATACCTAAGGATAAACTCTCTCACTTTCTCCTTATCATAAGGAATAGAAAACTGAGCAAAGGTCTCCTCAATCCCTGACAAAATCGCTTCGTAAGAGTCCAATAAAGTCCCGTCCAAATCCCAAATAAAGGCTATTTTTTGCATCTCCTATCCTTTCAAACTCATATAACGCTGGTAACGGTAACGTAGAAATAACCAACGGAAACCATTATCCAAAAGAGTCCCTGCCCAAATACCAGGCAAGCCCCAACCAAGAACAATGCCCATCAGATAAGCTGTCCCAATACGGATACACCACATCCCTATACTTGTCGCATAAAAGGGAAGGCGAGCATTTCCCAAGCCCTGCCAAACCGCCGTATAAATAACTGTCCCTGTCGCCATGGGAGTCCCTAGTAGTGAGAACAGTGCCACCAAAACGCTAGCTTCAACCGCTACAGGATTGGTCGTATATAGATGAGTCAGTGGTATCCCTAAGGCATAGATACTAAATGTCAAGGGCATCATGAGGAGCAGAGAAAGCCAAAAGGTTTGTTTGCTCAAATTATCTACTCTTTTCCAATTATCCTCTCCAACTGCTCGAGCCACCAGCATGACCGTTGCCGTAGCGACGCCAAAGGCAGGCATATAGTTAAACTGGGTCAAAACCTCCCCGATTGCATTTCCCGCTACTGCCTCCGTCCCAAAAGAAACGACCAAAGCAATGATCACTACATCTCCAGCCCTCATCATAAGCCGCTCTCCAGCTGCTGGCAAAGCCAAGGTCAGTAAGTCTTTATCCAGTCCAAAAGTCGGTTTCGTATAAGGCAGTTTTAATTGTGACCACAAAATCACAAGACCAACCAAACGAGACAAGATAGTCCCCCAAGCAACACCCGCTATCCCCATATCAAGGATAAAAATAGCTAGACTGGAAAAGAGAATATTCAAGGCATTGGATAAAAGACTGACATAGAGGGGGAGACGAGGATTATGCGTTGCACGAATCAAGGCTCCTAAACTGGTCATTAATCCCAAGAGAACAATCAATCCACCCACCAAAGATAGATAGAGTCCTCCACTTTCGGCCACATCCTGTTCAGTCCCCAAAAGTCCTATCATCTCTTGTCCAGCGAAGATAGACAAAGCTCCTAAAAGGAGACTTAATAGTAAAGTAATCTTCAACGCCTCAGTCACATGATAGGCTAGCTTAGACCGATCCTTCTGCCCCAAACTTTTTGAAATAACGCTGGAAATAGCAGCTCCCAGAGCGATGAAAATCGCCTGGTAAATCGTGATAATATTGCCAGCCACTGAAACACCCGAAATAGCGATTAAGCCCAAGTGAGCGACCAAGTAACTGTCCACCATCCCCATGAGCATCTGTAAAAAGTTTTCACCCATAGCTGGCAATGCAATATTAAGAATGTCTTTATTTTTCTTAAACAATCTCTCCTCCTGATGAAAAGAAACTCAGTTGGTTTCCCAACCGAGTTTACTCTCTCTGTCTTAAAGTCCTAGATATGCCTCAACCGCTGCTTGCATGTCAGCAGCTGCCACTGTTGTTTTATAACGAACTGGAGCCGTTTCTAGGCCATCAACTGCTGGTGGCACTGCCACTCCTGAGATTTCATGTAATTGAGCCAAGGCTTCAAAGTCAGTCAAGCCTGCTTTTCCTGTTACCGCTTCTACGGCAACCACTGGGAACTTGTATGGACTAGCTGTTGAAGCAATCACTGTCTTAGCCGCATCGCCAGTAGCCGCTTGGTATTTTCTATAAACTGCTGAGGCAACAGCTGTGTGTGGGTCCTCGATGTAAGCATCTGTTTGATAAACACGTTTAATTTCTGCCGCAGTTTCTTCCTCAGTCGCATATTCAGCTGCAAAGAGACCCAGAATCTCTGCATCAAAGTCTGTCAATTCATATTGTCCTTGTGTATTCAAGGCATTCATGAGTTCAGTTGTCTTAACCGCATTATTCCCCAAAAGATGGAAAATCAAACGCTCCAAGTTTGAAGATACCAAGATATCCATAGATGGACTAGTCGTTACCTTAAACTCACGTTTCTTATCGTAAACACGTGTTTTAAAGAAGTCAGTTAAAACATTATTGTCATTTGAAGCACAGATCAATTTGCCAACCGGCAGACCAATTTGCTTGGCATAAAAGGCAGCCAAGATATTACCGAAGTTTCCAGTTGGTACTGTGAAGTTGACTTTTTCACCAGCTACAATCTCACCAGTCTTGACTAACTGAGCGTAGGCATAGACATAATAAACAATCTGTGGTACCAAACGACCAATATTCATAGAGTTAGCTGATGAAAACTGTAGTTTATTAGCAGCCAATTTTTCACGAAGTTCCACATCGTTGAACATGTGCTTCACGTTAGTTTGCGCATCGTCAAAGTTCCCATCAATGGCTACAACATGGGTATTATCTCCAGTCTGAGTGGTCATTTGCAACTCTTGTACCTTGCTGACACCATCCTTTGGATAAAAGACGATAATCTCAGTTCCAGGCACATCCGCAAACCCTGCCATAGCAGCTTTTCCAGTATCACCAGATGTCGCTGTCAAAATGACGATTTTGTTCTCCAAACCATGCTTTTTAGCGGCCGTCGTCATAAAGTATGGCAAGATAGACAAGGCCATGTCTTTAAAGGCGATCGTTGAACCATGGAACAGTTCCAAGTTGTATTGCCCATCCAGTTTCACCAATGGCGCAATAGCTGGAGTATCAAACTTGCTATCGTAGGCATTGTTGATACAGTAGTCCAACTCCTCTGCAGTAAAGTCATCTAAAAATGCTGACAAAACTAACTTAGCAACTTCTTGGTAAGAAGCATCTTTCAATTTTTCAAAGTCCAAATCGACCTTTGGATAAGAAAGCGGTGTAAACAAACCACCATCCGTCGCCAAACCTTGCAAAATAGCTTGGCTGGCAGTTACTGTATTATTGGCATCACGCGTTGATTGATAAACTAATGTCATGAATCCCTATCCTTTATCTATAGTCTCTTCCATTATATCATGATTTTTCAGAAAATTCTCGCTTTATAGCAAAAATTATAATCCCAATTTGTCTCTCAAGGGCTGTAAATAGGCCATTTCTTGCTTACCTCTCTTCTCCAGTCCTTCCTCAGCTAGAAGGAGTAAGCCTTTTGAAAACTCGACAATTGCAGTTTCTTCCTCATCTGTGAGCATTTTCTTAGAAAATTGTCGCCTCAATGACTTGTAATCACGACCAAATGTGGTAAAAAATGGCGCAGATTGCAAGTAAGCTTCTAACTTATTTAAATTAAGCAACAAACCCAAATGAAAAGCCGTCGCAGCAAAAGTACGATTCAAGGGTTGCGTACATACACTACGAAACTCAATAGTACCTCGAGTTGTTAAATCTTGGTACTGGTAACTACGGTGAGTTTGGAAGTCCTTCTCCTGAGGATAAAGAAGGATCTCCCTCCCATCAGGGGCGAAGGCATGAATTTTCGGAGTCCCTAAGTAATCTTTTGCTCGAATTGGATAAAAATAATAGGTTTCGCCATCACGTTCCGCAGTAAAGATTGCAGAATGATCTAGATAATCAAAAAAATCATTCTCGTCTTTGAAGAGTCTGGCATTGACGCCTACATTTTCAGCATAAATCCCGTGCATAGACTCTTCCCAAAAAATATCTCTCGAAATTTTGGTATCCCAATCTTCCCCTGAAAACTCAGAATTGGCAAATAAAAAGGCTTTGGCAGCTTCAATCTGGTTAAATGCATTGATTACACGCAAATAGTTAGACTTTGAAACATCCAATTGAACTTGACTTCCACAGATAAAAGCACCGTATTCCGGGTAGTCGTGTAAATCCGTCCCTAGAACAGTTCTGCTCAACTTCAAATAGTTCATTAACATCTGATAACGTGCATAAGCAACCGGTTGATTATCATTTTTATCCCAATAAGGATGAATTCCAGAACCAATAATTGCATAATTTGCTTTACTCAGCTTTTTCTGAATCAGATCCATATAATCTCGAAAACGCACTTCAACCTCTTGGATGAATTCCGCCCTACCAAAGGCAAACTCGATAGTTGTATAGGAGACTTCAAATAAGATAGTATCTTGGCTAACTGGATCGAACAACTGAATTGGGTTCCCAAAATCATCCACTTTTTCGATAGTAAAACCCAGTACTGATGGTAAATACCGAAAGAGATCCTTAACAACTTCACCATCTGTAGCTTTACCCTCTAAATTTACAATAGGATATTCTAACTCGATTCCAATAAATAAATCTGGGTGCTCTTTGATATTATTTAAATAACGTTTCTTTAGTAGTTCAACAGACCGAGACATTAATCACCAAACTCTTTCATAATCAAAATAAATTGTGAATAAGTAATATTATACCAAAAATCTAAGCAAAAAAGATCAGAATGGCACTCAAAAATAAGGCTCTATAATATTTGTAGTGGGTAAATCCCCTATAGATATTATGGAGCCTATTTTTGTGTGATAAATTGTAAAATATAGTGCAACAAAAAACTCATAGCGTTTCATTGGTGTAAACTGTAAGTAACCACACAAACTATCATCCGAAATTACTTTCTTCGCTACGATAGAATCGTTCGCTGTCAGGTGAAAATCATTACGATGGATATGTTTAGTCCTTACTATAACTTAGCTAAACAGCTTCGCTTTCGAATTTCTAGGCTCAGATTGAAACAGTCTCCCAGACTGTTTCAATCTCAAACGCTAAAATCGTTCTAAATCGTTTTCACATTGTTCAACACTTAAGCCGTGCTATGAGTCGTGTTCGTGTTCAAATTATGAATCAATTTGAGCGAAAATCCCGTGAATACAAGGCCATCAAACGTTACTGGAAACTCATTCAACAGGATAGCCGTAAATTGAGTGATAAGCAATTTTATCGCCCTACTTTTCGTATGCACTTGACGAGTAAAGAGATTCTAGACAAACTTTACAAGCTTTTTCACTTTCAGAATAAGAAACCTGACAAATTCTTCAGACTCATTGAGGACAATCTAAAGAAGGTTCATCCTCTTTTTCAGACTGTCTTTAAAACCTTCCTCAAGGACAAAGAGAAAATCGTCAACGCCCTTCAACCACCCCATTTCAACGCAAAATTGGAAGCGACTAACAATCTCATTAAACACATCAAACGAAATGCCTTTGGTTTTCGGAACTTTGAAGACTTCAAAAAACGGATTTTCATCGCTCTGAACATCAAAAAAGAAAGGACGAAATTTGTCCTTTCTCGATCTTAGCTGACTTCAACCCACTACAGTTGACAAAGAGCCGTAATTTTTAGTAACTCAAGCAAATACAGATAATCAGATAAAAGAAAAGACAAGGCCTAGAAACCTTGTCTTTAATACTATACCGGCGGCCGGGGTCGAACCGGCACGTCCTTGCGGACACTGGATTTTGAGTCCAGCGCGTCTGCCAATTCCGCCACGCCGGCAAAGTTAAACTGGGGTAGCTGGATTCGAACCAACGCATGAGGGAGTCAAAGTCCCTTGCCTTACCGCTTGGCTATACCCCAATAATATAAAATAGGCGAGTGATGGGGATCGAACCCACGCATGCCAGAGCCACAATCTGGTGTGTTAACCACTTCACCACACCCGCCATATTCACAATAAACACGGGCAGTAGGAATTGAACCCACACTGAAGGTTTTGGAGACCTTAGTTCTACCTTTAAACTATGCCCGTAAAGGTATGGAAGGGGAGGGATTCGAACCCCCGAACCCGAAGGAGCGGATTTACAGTCCGCCGCGTTTAGCCTCTTCGCTACCCTTCCTGATATTAAACTAATATGGCGCGAGACGGAATCGAACCGCCGACACATGGAGCTTCAATCCATTGCTCTACCAACTGAGCTACCGAGCCTACCTATTGCGGGAGCAGGATTTGAACCTACGACCTTCGGGTTATGAGCCCGACGAGCTACCTAGCTGCTCCATCCCGCGCTATTCCTACTAAGGAGGATGTGGGATTCGAACCCACGCACGCTTTTACACGCCTGACGGTTTTCAAGACCGTTCCCTTCAGCCGAACTTGGGTAATCCTCCAATAAAATTTATAGTCCGTACGGGATTCGAACCCGTGTTACCGCCGTGAAAAGGCGGTGTCTTAACCCCTTGACCAACGGACCATATCCATAGATGGGCACGAGTGGACTCGAACCACCGACCTCACGCTTATCAGGCGTGCGCTCTA
>ERZ772918.380-NODE-380-length-31563-cov-15.442_pt1 | contig 31563 bp, 26 predicted proteins | sample MGYA00512118_ERZ772918 | MGnify/ENA primary metagenome ERZ772918 (study PRJEB29015, sample SAMEA2737939) | human oral metagenome | biome: human oral; feature: human-associated habitat; material: dental | place: China | collected 2135 ... | reverse complement strand
AGTCGACGCGCCGAGCGAAGCTCGCGGCGCGGACGGCTCGCGGGCGGGCAGGCCGCGCGGCGGCCGGACATCCGGCAGGACGAAGCAACGCCGGAGATCAGGCGGCGCCACAAGCGCCATCGAAGACGGTATGCCTACAACCCCAGGAACGCCTTGATCGCAGGCATTTCGCGGACGGCCTGGACCAGGCCGGCACGGTAGGTCGCCTCGAGGCGCTCGCGCCGCGACTCGGTGTTGTTGATCCACAGGTTGTCGGGTGCGAACACGTAGGCCTGGCCTCGTTCTTCGAGCTCGAAGAGGAAGCGGCGGCCCGCGTTGTAACGGTCGGTGCGCAAGGCCACGCCCTCGAACACGGACGGGAATGAATGGTAGGCGGTGCGTAGGAGGGCGCCGACGCTGGCGGGCATGGGGTCTTTGACGAAGTCGCGGGGACGGGTGAGGACGACGAGGAGCTTGCGGTAGCCCTCACGCAGGGGTTGGTCGAAGGGCAGGCCGCCGTTGGGTCCGAGCGCGCCGTCGACGTAGGTGTCGCCGTCGATCTCGACGGGCGGCATGAGGATCGGCAGCGTGGAGGAGGCGCGGACGATGCGCCCGAGGGTGTCCAGGGTGCTCATTTCTTCCTTGGAGAACCAGCGTTCTTCGCCGCGCGAGGCGTTGAAGGTGGCGACGCGGGTGGTCGCCGGGTTCGCCAGAAAGGTGTCCATATTGAAGGGCAGGACGCCGTCGGGGTAGCAGATCTGCTGGTAGATGTACTCGGCGTTGAAGTAGCCGTGGCCCTTGCGGAAGTGCTTGAGACCGCCGAATTCGGGGTCTTCGACGAGGTTGACGAAGGTGTCGTGGGAACGCTGAGCGTCGCGGGAGGTGAAGTTGCACAGGTGGCTGGACCCCGCGGAAACGCCTGAGATGTAGGGAAAGTTGATGCCTTCGGCGATGAGTCGGCTCACGAGCGCGGCCGTGTAGGCGTTGCGCATGCCGCCGCCTTCGAACACGAGGGCGGTGTCGTCAATGGTGACCATCGTGGCGATGGATTCTTCGGGGGTCGGGTAGTGCTCTGGCGTTTCCTTCACGTTTCGACCCTACCGCCGCGCCTTCAAGCTACGCGCGCGTATGTCCTGTGAAGACCACGTAGTGGTAGAAGAAGAAGCGGAACGCGGTGCCCAGGGCGAAGCCGACGACGTAGGCGGCAATGTTGTCGGCCAGCGCCGAGGTGTACCCCAGGATGTGGTGGGTGAACAAGAGGCAGAACTGGGAGATGCCGATGCCGCAGGCGTTGGCGAAGAAGAAGAGGATGGCTTCGCGGGTGGCGTTTACCTGGGTGCAGCCTCGGTAGGTCCACAGGCGGTTGGCGATCCACGAGTAGAGCGTGGCGGTCGCCGCGGCGACGAATTGCGCGCTGTTGGGGTGGCCGGCGAGCACGCCGAACGGCCCGTGTTGGAGGAGGTTGAACAGTCCGGCGTCGACGACGTACGCGGTGGCGCCGACCATGCCGAATTGGATGAATTCGCGCACCCATGCGAGGAGTCGCTGGGTCAGGCTCAGGGACGAGGCCGGGGCCGCTCTCCCGTTCGCTTGTCCACGGCCGGGCTGGTGAAGGGGCGCAGGCCTGTCCGCGAGCGCCGCGTGTTCGAGCGCGGCGGATCCGCGCGAGGAGGCTTGTTCGTCGTTCACTCCCCTAGTGTCGCACGCTCACCGGACTGCTTCTTCCGCCCTATCCTGGTCCCGCCCCCAAATTCCGCATGCAGTTCCCTTTCTCTTCTTTCCGCCTACCACCCACAAACCGCAGAATTCCAACGATTTGATTTCAAAGCTTGAAAGACAGGCGTGAGAATTGCATGCGAAGTTTTGGGGAGCACGGTGAACACGTCTTCTCAGCGGCCTTCAGAACAGACATCCCGGCGCGCGGGCACCGCCTATTCCACGACCCCCGGACACCCGGGTGCCTCCCTAGTCCGCACCCCACCTCTAAGATGGTTCCCATGACTGAGACGCCCCCGCACACACCCCCCTCGTCGAACATTCCCCCGGTGGCCCCGAAGCGTTACGGGTACCGGGTGCGCGACCAGTTCGGGCAGCATTTTGATGACCCGTGGGATTGGTTGCGCGACGGCGAGAACCCTGAGGTGCGCGCCCACCTGGAGGCGGAGAACGCGTGGGCGAACACGGTGACGGCGCCGACGCGCGAGGCGGCCGCGCGCCTCGTGGAGGAGGTTAAGGCCTCCACGGCGCTCACCGACGTGACGGTGCCGATCCGCGAGGGCGAGTTCTGGTATTTCCGGCGTTTCGCGGAGGGCCAGTCGTACGCGACGCATCACCGCGCGCCGGTTCAGCTCGACGAGGCAGGCGCCCCGATCCCGCTCATCCCCTCTCCGGGCGCGCCCGCGCGGGGTGAGGAGCTCCTCGTCGATGAGAACGAGTGGGCGCGCGGGCAGGAGTTTTTCCGCCTGGCGGACCTGTATCCCTCCCCGGATGGGCGACTGATCGCGTGGGCGCGGGACACGAGCGGCGACGAGCGCTACACGTGGGTCGTGCAGGAGGCCTCGGGCCGCGTCATCGACGAGGCCGTGACAGGCGCAGGCTACGGCTTCGCGTGGGCGGATGACTCGAAGTCCTTTATCTACATGGGCGTGGATGATGCGTGGCGCGCATGCGACGTGTGGTTGCACCGCCTGGGCACGCCGCGCGAGGCCGACGAGCTGCTGCTGGTCGAGCCGGACGAGGGCTTCGAGATGGGGTTCGCGCCCTCGGGCTTCCCGGGGCACGTCGTCATTCATTCGTCATCGTCGACGGCGGGCCGCGCGTGGCTGTGGCTGCCCGCCCACCCGTCCGTGCGCCCGCTGCCGCTCATGCCGACGCGCCCCCGCACGCTGGTGTCGGCGGATTCGGCGGGGGATCGCCTGTTCATCGTGCATACGGGGCTGACGCAGGAGGGCTCGCTCGCGCAGGCGATACTGCCCGAAGGGGGGTCGCCCGAGGCCTTGGCGCGCCTCGGCGTCACGTCTTCCTCCGCGTTCTCGCGGGGTTCCCTGGCGGATCGCACGCCGGGCACTCCCCTGCCGGAGAACGAGCCCGCACCCCTCACGCCTTTTGAGTCCTGGGAGCCGCTGCGCAGCCCCAGCCCGGGCGAGCGCATCACCGACGTCGAGGCCCACGCACACTACGTAGCCCTCTCGCTGCGTTCGGATTCGCTCACGCAGGTTGACGTGTGGGATCGCCGAGAGGAGAAGCCCGCGTGGCGGCGCGTCGAGGTGGATGCCGCGGTGCGCACGATCACGACCGTGCCGACCCCGTGGGCCGATCCGCTGCGCGTGGAGTTCCAATCGCAGACCGTGCCGCCGACGGTCGCAGAGGTAACGCTGGCGAACCCGGCCCCGGCCTCGTCCCCCCAAAACCCCGAAGGCGCGGCCCTGACCGTGCGCACCCTGTGCACCCGTGAGGCGCCCGGCTGGGACCCTGCGCAGTACGTCGAGGAGCGCGTGTGGGTGCTCGCCCGCGACGGCGCGACCCGCATCCCCGTCACCCTCATCCACCATCGCGACGCGCGCCCGGACAGCACGCACGCGGGCTGGCAGATCGGGTACGGCTCGTACGAGGTCAGCTACGACCCCGAGTTCGAGACCCTGCGCCTGCCGATCCTGCGCCGCGTCGTCTACGCGATCGCGCACGTTCGCGGCGGCGGCGAGATGGGCCGCGCCTGGTACGAGGACGGCAAGGAGCTGGTCAAGGAGCACACGTTCACGGACTTCATCGACGTGGCCGACTGGCTGGTCGACTCCGGGTGGGTGGCGCCCGACCGCCTGGTCGCGGAAGGCCGCAGCGCCGGAGGCCTCCTCATGGGCGCGGTCACCAACGCCGCCCCCGACCGCTTCCGCGCGATCCTGGCGGGCGTGCCCTTCGTGGATGCGCTCACCACGATCCTGGACCCGTCCCTGCCGCTCACCGTCGGCGAGTGGGAGGAGTGGGGCAATCCGCTCTCCTCGCGCGCCGTGTTCGACGCGATGAGCCGCTACACGCCGTATGAGAACGTGCCCAACGGGGCGCTCCTGCCCGCGATCATGGCGACGACGTCGGTCAACGACACGCGCGTCGAGTTCGTCGAGCCCACCAAGTGGGTGCAGCGCCTGCGCGAGGCCACCGGCCAGGTTCCCTCCACGGACGAGGCCGGGGCTGGGTCTATTCCCGCGCGCGACCCACTCGAGCGTCCGATCATCCTGCGCACCGAGATGGTCGCCGGGCACGCCGGCCCGTCCGGGCGCGAGGGCCGGTGGGCGGCGCGCTGCGAGGAGTTCGCCTTCGCGCTGGGCCAGGTGGGTGTCAGCCTGTAGAAGTTGGGGCCGCTGACGAGCGGTCGGCGCCTGTTGTCACAGCACACGCAGGTGGGGGTGGTCTTTCCAAAGACCGCCCCCACTCTCGCGCTGCGTGATGATGCCACGCCCCGGCCTCGTCCCCTTCCGATCAGGGAAGCTCGATGCCGATAGGATGAGTACATGACGATTACGGCGGCGGCAGACGGTTCTTCCCTCGGCAATCCCGGGCCCGCGGGGTGGGCCTGGTACGTGGACGAGGACACGTGGGACGCGGGCGGCTGGCCGCAGGGCACCAACAACCTGGGTGAGCTCACCGCGATCCTGCGCCTGCTTCAGGCCACCGCCGAGACCGGCGACGAGCTGCACATCCTCGCCGACTCGCAGTACGCGATCAACGTCGTGTCCAAGTGGCGGCTCGGCTGGAAGAAGCGCGGCTGGACGAAGGCCGACAAGAAGCCCATCAAGAACCTGGAGCTCATCCAGGAGATCGACCGCGCCATGGAAGGGCGCCGCGTCACCTTCGAGTGGGTCAAGGGCCACGCTGGGCACCGCATGAACGAGCGGGCAGACGACCTCGCGCGCGCATGCGCCGAGGCCTACCAGGCCGGTCGCACACCTGAGCCGGGCCCCGGGTTTGGGGGCGCTGCCTCTGCACCTGCATCGGTCGAGACGCACAACGCTGTGGAGTCCGGCGCGAGCACACCTGCCGAACAGCAACACACCGAAGCCAACAAGGCCGCCGCTGCGTCCGCTTCACGCGACGCCACCAACGAGGCCACCACATCGACGTTCCGTTCTCATCCCAGCGTTTTCTCCGCGCCCACAGAGGCTCGCGAACCCGCCCAGGCGGCCCCGGCCTCGTCCGTGAGCGCTCCGACCACTGAGGATGCTCTCGCCCGCGAGCGCGAATTCATCCTGGCGTGGACCGGCGGCGACGAGGAGGCGCTGGCGGCCATGACCGACGAGCGGACGACGCGCATCTGGCCGGGTGGCGGCGCGACCACGACCCTGGCGGGCCCCTCGCCCGCCTCGCCGTCCATCGGCCGCATCGACGCGCATGACCTGGGCGGGGCGTTCCTGACCCGCTACCGGGTGCGCTGGGAGGGCGGCGCTTCGCTGGAATCCAGCGTGTGGGTGCCGACGACTTCTGGCGAGGCGCGCCTGATCATGGTGCACCACCAGTCGACGTTGATCTCCTGAGCCGGGCTATCGCGAACAGGCATTCGCGGGCGTGCACAGCTTGCATACACAGGGCGCGTCGGATGACCGTGCGGGACACTACTTCGCGGTCATGCGCGGTACATACAACCCTCTCTTGCAATCTCGCAGGTAATTTCCTCTGGTCAGTTTTCGCCTACGCCCAGAAACGTTGGAATTACAACAACACTATTTCAATTACTGAAAGATTGACAGAGAAATTACATGCGACATTGGTGAGGAACCACCTCATACAATCCGGAAACACCTAACACCCAAGCAAGACACCAAACCAATACGCCTAGCACTGCACCAGTTGGGAAGCATGACACCAGTTAGGGAGCATTACACCCCCTGGGAAGTGGTGTAATACCCCGCTCAGTGGTGTCACACCACTTGGGAACAAGCCAGAACGCGGAAGGTGTCAGGCCAGCACACTGCTGATCCAGGCTGCGGCGCCCGGAAAATAGCCGGGGCGCACAGCAACAAGCGCAACAACGGGGGCACAAACCACCGGCCTGCGCCCCCGCACAGACCCCGCCGCGAGCCCCGACACGCTGACAGCTTGGCGCCCTCGAAGCTGAAGATGTCAAGGAAACGACGCGCGCGATCCGAGGAAGGATCGGCGAAGAACCTGCGCGGCGGGTCGACCTCGACGATGCGGCCCTCGTCCATGAAGACGATGCGGTCGGCGATCGCGCGGGCGAAACCCATCTCGTGGGTGACGATGAGCATCGTCATGCCGGTGCGCGCCAGTTCGAGGACAACGTCGAGGACCTCGCGCACCATCTCCGGGTCCAGGGAGGCGGTGACCTCGTCGAGGAGGAGAATCTCGGGGTTCATCATGAGGGCGCGCACGATGGCGACGCGCTGACGCTGGCCGCCGGAGAGCTGGCACGGGTAGTCGTCGGCGCGGTCAGCTAGGCCGACGCGCTCGAGCAGTTTGTGCGCCCGCTCCTCGGCGTCGGCGCGTGATTCTCCCGCGACGAGGCCGGGGGCGAGCGTCAGGTTCCCCATGACGGTCAGGTGCGGGAAAAGCTCGTAGGACTGGAAGACCATGCCGATGCGGCGGCGGGCGAGCGCTGGTGGGCGGCGCTGGTGGCGATGGGCGTGACGGTCGCGGTCCACCTGTTGAGCGGCCGTAAGCTCCTGTGGAGCGTCGGCATTGGAACGGTCTGCTACGTCGCGCTGCTGAACTGGCTCTGACGAAGTGACTGTCACGAACGGGGTGTCACCACCACAACGACACCGCCACAACGGCACCGCCGCAAAACCGCTACCATTGTGTCCATGCACACAGAGTCGTACCTGCACCACGGACACACCGTTTACGAGCACCGTCTGGATGTTCCGCTGGATCATCTGCGCCCGATCGGCCAGGACAATCCGACGATCCAGGTTTTCGCACGCGAGGTCGTGCGTAAGGGCCGCGAGGATGCGCCCTACGCGGTGTTCCTGCAGGGCGGCCCGGGCTACCCGAGCCCGCGTTTTGGCACGTTTACCGGCGGGTGGATAAATCGTCTCCTGCAGGATTACCGCGTGGTGCTCCTGGATCAACGAGGCACGGGCCAGTCGACCCGCATGGACGCCCAGGCGCTCTCCCACTTGGACACGGACGAGGAGAAGGCCGCGTACCTGCGCCACTTCCGTCAGGACCAGATTGTGTATGACGCGGAGGCGGTGCGCCGCGAGTTGTGCGGGGATGACCCGTGGACGACGCTCGGCCAGTCGTTCGGTGGCTTCATCACGACCTCGTACCTGTCGCTGGCTCCCCAGGGATTGAAGGCCAGCTTGATCACGGGAGGCCTGCCCGGCCTCGTCCATGTGGATGAGATCTACCGCCTGACGTATGAGCGTACGGCGGCGCGCAACCGCACGTACTTCCAGCGTCACCCGGGCGACGAGCGCACGGTGCGTGAGCTGTGCGCGCACCTAGCGGACACGGAGGAGACGCTGCCGACGGGTGAGCGCCTCTCCCCCGCGCGCCTGCGCATGATCGGCATGATGCTGGGCGGGCAGGGCAACACGGATCAGCTGCACTACCTGCTCGAGGGCCCGTGGACGTCGGTTCGAGGCGAGCGCCGCCTCTCGTCGCAGTTCCTGGCGGCGATCGGCTCACAGGTGGACGTCGCGCCGATTTACGGCGTGTTCCAGGAGTACATCTACGCGTGCGCGACGCCGGATCTGGTGGGCACGGCGACGGAATGGGCGGCGGATCGCTTGGCCGAGGAGATCCCGGGCTTCGCGAAGGACGCGGACCCGCTGGATGAAAGCGAGCCTTTCTACCTGACGGGCGAGCATTTCATGCGCCGCGTGTTTGACGAGGATCCGGGCTTGGCGCCGCTGAAGGGCGCGGCGGAGATCCTGGCGTCGACGACGGAGGCGGCCCCCGTGTACCTGCCGGATGTGTTGGCCGAGAATACGGTGCCGGTGGCGGCGGCCGTGTACTACGACGACATGTTCGTGCCGCGCGAGCTGTCCTTGGATACGGGCAATCTGATCGGAGCCCGCCACTACATCACGAATGAGTACCAGCACGACGGTTCCGCCTATTCGGGCGGGAAGGTCGTCTCTCACCTGCTGGACCTGCTCGCGGACTGATCCGCGAACGCCTGATCGAAAGGAGTGGCTATGGCCGCCTCATCTACCTGTTCTTGTCCGTGCGCCGGCTCGGTGGACCCGACTCGGGTCGCGGGGTTCGCGGCGGGCGTGGGCGCGACTGTCGCGTGGTACGCCCTGCCTGATTACGTGCGCTCGCGTCCGTTGCGCGGCCTCGTGAAGGCGGGTTTGCTGGGGGTGCTCGGCTGGTCGATGGTGGCGCAGCTGCCGGAGGGCGCGGAGCTTGCGCCCTACGATGATGAGGATGTGGATTGTTCGAAGTCCTCTCCCGTCGCGGGCGAGGATCCTCTGGAGGGTGTCACAGAGGCAGATCCGGCCGAGCTGGCGGTTCTCGCGGGCGCGGCGCTGGGTTCGGCGATGATCACGGTCGGTGTGGAGCGTTGGCTGTTCCGCCGCGGTGAGCGTCGCCGCGCGCAGGGTGCTCGTTTTGCTCATACGAGGCAGGGGCTGGCTCTGGGCGCTCTGGAGGCCACTGTGACGGTTCTGACGTTCGGCGCGGGGGCTGTGCGAGGCAGGCTCTCGAAGGACTGAGGCGGCGCCCGCCGACCTCGCGCCAGCCGACCTCGCGCCAGCAGCCGTCCACCGCCCGCTCGTTAGCGTTCGCGCCCGAAGACCATGGAGCGGGCGATGGCGGCACCGACCCACCCGCAGGGCATGACGAGGATGGGCACGCCCACGGCCGTCCACCACGAGGATGCGGGGACAAAGTACCGCAGCACCGCGAATGCCACGGGGGTGACGACGAGGAGCGCGAGCGAGATCGTCGCTATCGTCGCACCGACGGGTCGGCGCTTGAACGTCAGGTCCACGACCTCGCGGCGCGTCTTGCCCTGTCCGGCGGCGACCTGCGAGACGGGCAGCGCCTCCTCGCAGCACCCCAACTCGACGAGACAGAGGGTCAGTTCGCGCGCAATCTCGGCGGATTGGGGATGCAGGCGTATACCGGTCGAGGCCTTGGCGGCGCTGGGCGCGGGCAATGAGCGCGAAGGGGTCGGCCATGTCGTCGCCGTAGGCGCGTGCGCGCGTCGCATATTTATTCTTCGCACAGTGGGTACAGGCCGAGGAGGTCAGCGCACGCGGCGGCCTGAATGTCGCGGCGGTAGCACGCGCCCAAGGTGGCCTCGTCCACAGCCTAGCATCAGGAGCGACCGCATCACCTTGCGGTGCAGTTGACTCCAACGCCTATCTCCACTCTCGACACCCACTTCAACGTATTATACAATTCACAATGTTATGTAATCATTAGACAAAAATTTTACGTTGTTTCCCTGTAGGCTAGAGAACGTCCTAACAGTTTCTCATTAACCCAGAAAAGACCCCTCAGTAATGAAGCACTTCCGCACCGTCGAAGTGGGGCTTGTCGCAGCCCTCTCCCTGGCGTTAACGCCTGCCGCGACGTTCGCAGCACCATCACAGTCAGACGCTTCTTCCGGGGACACGTCAATCACGGCTCCCAGCAACCCGCCCGTGTCCGACGAAGACCGCCAAACGGCTGACGCCCAACAAGCCGAGGAGAACGCCCGAGCAGCGCGACCCGACCCGCAGCCGCCCACCTCGGCTGCTCCTTCGGCCCCATCGACGCAGACCCCGCCCCTCGTCACCACTGAGCCAGACGGGAGCATCGGCAACGACAAGGTGCACATCCTGTCCCTGTCGGGCGCTGACTGCATCGTCGTCGAGTCGAACGGCCACTTCGGAATCGTGGACGCAGGTGACGACAACGACTACCCAGACGGGTCAGACCCCCGCTACCCGTGGCGAGCGAACATCGCGACGTGGGGACAGGAAGACCAGGTACGCCCCTACCTCGACAGTCTGGGCGTGAACTCCTCCAACCTCGACTTCTTCATCGGCACTCACCCGCACTCCGACCATATCGGCTGGGCAGACACTCTGATCCACCGGTACCATCCCAAGCACATCTACACGCCCGTCTACGATGATTCCTACTCGGTCAGCGATGCCGTGAACCCACTGTGGGACAACCAGAAGGTCTACGACGACCTCGTAGCCGCAGCAACGTGGGCTCAGGGCGCGTACGGGGCAACATTCGACCAGCACGTCAAGCCCGGACAAGGCGACCTCATCCAAATGGGTGACATGCTCGTCCAGATCATCCCCCTATCTCCTGACGAGGAATACGCGCACCCCGGCAAGCTCACGAACACAAACCTCATCAGCTACACGGCGAAGATCACGGCCCACGGACACAGCGCCTACCTGTCCGCCGACCTCGAGAGCGGCGAAGGCAAGGAAGACTACGCGGCCGGGGTGGTCGGTCACGTGGACTGGCTGAAAGCCGGTCACCACGGCCTATCGACCTCAAACAGCGAAAGCTTCCTCGACGCACTGTCCCCATCGCTCGTCATGAACACGGGCTACGAGTTCCACACCCCCGACCGTCTCGGTCTGCCTGCACTCAGGGGCCGCTACGAATGGTTCGAGGCATACTCGATGCGCAACGCGGGCATCCCCGCCCTCGTCGGCACCTTCACCCCCGGCGGGATCACCCACCCCTACATGAACGTCGGAATGGGGCACACATTCGCATCGACCACGCCCCACACCTACTGGTTCCACAACGGCAAACCAACCCCGACGCGTGGATGGTGGAAGGGCTTCTATGACGGCTGGCACTACTTCAACGGTTCCGTATCTGCCGTCGAGAATGGCTGGGTGGTCGACGGAGGTCACTGGTACTGGATGGACGCCACCTCCAACATGGCTGTGAACACGTGGGTCCACGACGGCGACAAGTGGTACTGGGTGGACGGCTCCGGCCACATGCTCAGCGGCGGCTGGCACCTCATTGGCGGCACCTGGTACTACCTCACCGGCTCCGGCGCTGTGGCGACAGGCTGGCTCCAGGACGGTGGCTCCTGGTACTACCTGCACGCCAACGGCGCGATGGGGCAGGCGTGGATCCACGATGGTACCGGCTGGTACTGGATGGATCCCTCGAGTGGGCGCATGGACGCCGGCGGCTGGCGTAACATCTGGGGCTCCTGGTACTACCTGAGCGGCAGCGGAAAGGCCGCGGAAGGCTGGCTGCTGGATCGCGGCTCCTGGTACTACATGGCTCCCGGCAGTGCCCAGATGCGCACCGGATGGGTGAACGACGGCACCGGGTGGTTCCTCCTGTCCAGCAGCGGAGCAATGCGCTCGGGTGGCTGGGTCCAAGACGGCGGCAACTGGTATTGGCTCGACGGCAGCGGGATGATGCTCACAGGCTGGATCCAGTCGGGTGGCGCGTGGTACTGGCTTGACCCCGTCAGCGGACACATGGCGGTCGGCACGGCCACCACTGATGGTCGAACATCCCAGTTCGCACCTTCCGGCCGGTGGCTCGGATACATCTGAGCACACTCTCGCCGACAGAGACAGCAGGGGAGCGCTCGCCTTGACGATACCGTCAGGCGGGCGCTCCTTCGCACGTGCCCGAGGTGACCTCGTCCACGAAACACGGGCCACCAGCGTCGTCGTACGCCTCGCACCCACTATCCTGGGCCCTATACGCGAGGCCGCCCCGGCCTCGTCCGTCCGACACTGTACGTAGAGGAGCCCCTATGGCGACCGAGCCCGTGTTCGAGGCCATCAACTGGAACAAGATCCAAGACGACAAGGACCTCGAGGTCTGGGATCGCCTGACGGGCAACTTCTGGCTGCCTGAGAAGATTCCGCTCTCCAACGACCTGCCGAGCTGGAAGACCCTCACCAAGGACGAGCAGCTCATGACGAACCGCGTGTTCACGGGCCTGACCCTGCTGGACACGCTCCAGGGTACGGTCGGCGCCGTGTCGCTGATCCCGGACGCGCGCACCCCGCACGAGGAGGCCGTCTACACGAACATCGCGTTCATGGAGTCGGTGCACGCCAAGTCCTACTCGTCGATCTTCTCCACCCTGCTGTCCACGGAGGAAATCAACGAGTCCTTCCGCTGGTCGAACGAGAACGAGGCCCTGCAGAAGAAGGCCGAGATCGTCAAGTCCTACTACGACGGCAACGACCCGGAGAAGCGCAAGGTCGCCTCGACGATGCTCGAGTCCTTCCTGTTCTACTCGGGCTTCTACGCGCCCATGTACTGGAGCTCGCACGCCAAGCTCACCAACACGGCTGACCTGATCCGCCTCATCATCCGCGACGAGGCCGTTCACGGCTACTACATCGGCTACAAGTACCAGCTGGCCGTGAATGAGTCGAGCCAGGAGCGCCAGGATGACCTGCGCGACTACACGTACTCGCTGCTGTACGAGCTCTACGAGAACGAGGAGCAGTACACGGAGGACCTGTACGATCCGCTCGGCCTGACCGAGGACGTGAAGAAGTTCCTGCGTTACAACGCGAACAAGGCGCTCATGAACCTGGGTTACGAGGCCCTGTTCCCGCACGACGCGACCGACGTGAACCCCGCGATCCTGGCGGCCCTGAGCCCGAACGCGGACGAGAACCACGACTTCTTCTCGGGTTCCGGCTCGTCCTACGTGATGGGCGAGGTCGTGGACACCGAGGATGAGGACTGGGACTTCTGATCCTGCTATCACGCGGCCGGGCTGTACGCAGCCCGGCCGCGCTGTCTATGCGAGGCCCCTTTCCGGCGTTCCCCCCAAAAAGTCGCAGGTAATTTAACACGGTCAGTTTTAGACATAGCCCATAACCGTTGCAATTCCAACGATGTGATTTCAATGTTTGAAATAGTCGCGAGGGAATTGCATGCGACATTAGTGAGGAACCACCGGGCACCCACTGAGGAAACTCGGCAGTCGAGCTGCACCGCCCACGTCGTAACATCTCGCGGCGTGCGTTACGAGGCCACGCCTACTCGCGGCGTACGTTACGCGGCCCGTGCCTGCCGGCGCAGCCAAGGCACAGGCCCCGGCGAGGCCCAGCAGGGCGGCCCCTCCCGCCAGCTGCGGGTAGATGCCGATGGATCCGGCCTTGGGGAGCACGCCGACCTGTGTGTCGACGACGCGAATGCCGGGCGTACGATCCCCGGGCAAGCTGCCTGAAGCGGGCAGCACGCGCACGGAACTAAAACCCTCATCGGCACCGAAGTCCGTCTTGATGACGGTCGTGGCGTCAACATCCGCGCCGACTTCGATGTGGAAGGCTACTGCACGGGGCAGCAGTGCATGACCGGCGGGCGCGCGGGTTTCCACGAGCCAGTAGCTCTTACCGGTTTCGAGGGGCGCGGTCACGAATCGCGACCCACCATCGAGGGTAGAAACCGGGGTGCCAGCCAAGGCCTCGTTGTCGTAGATCGCGAAGGCCGCTCCGTCGAGCGGATACGTGCCGTCGTCGTTGGGCGTGCCGACTGGCTGTGTGCCAGCCTTTTCGATGCGGATCGGTCGGGGGCGCGAGGGTGCCGTCGTTCGTGGCCGTGATGCGATAGGTGACGGTGATGTCGTCCGTCGTGGCGCCTTCGACGGATTCGAGCTCCTTCTGGATGCGCAGCTTGGGCACCTGCTCACGGTTGGTGAAGGTACAGGTGATCGGCATGGCCGCCGGGGACGAGGCCGGGGCAACCTGGGAGAAGTCCACACCGCCGGTGGTCGCGTCGCGGGTGACGTTCACGCGCTCACCCACGCCGTTTAGACAGGTCACATCAGCGAGGCTCCACTGCGCGGAATTCGGGTCATCACTGGTCTTCCAGGGGCCGAAACGGCCCTGCGCACCAAAATCCAGGGGGAACCTGCCGGCGATTCGCGGCCCCGTCTCGGCGATGATGAACTGAGAGAAGCCCGGCATGAAGGCCCTGTATCCGGAGGACACCGCCCCGGCCTCGCCGTCTGCGGTCGGGGTCAGGTTCGCATCCTCGAAGGAGTTCCATCCGACGAAGCCGTCGGGCGTCACGCTCGTGGTGAGCGGCGTTCCCGTGGGCGCGGCCCAGTCACCCAGGCCCATCGTCGTGAAGGTGCACGGGGGGGATCACATCGCCGACCTGCTCGGAGTCCTCGGTGACCGCTTTCGCGACGCGCACGTAGCGCTCCTGGCTGAAGGAGCCGTAGAGGCAGCCGAAGGACGCCTGGCTTTCCTTGGTCGTGAAGGTGGAGACCGGGGTCGAGCCAGCGGGCGGGGTGGCGGGGCAGTTGCCGTCCGCGTTGGGCACGAATCCGTAGAGGACGAGTCGGTAGGGGATCCCGTTGACGGTGATCGTCTGGTCCGAGGTGGTCTTCGTGACCGTCAGGACATCGTCCGAGTCGGGGGTCTCGAGGGGCGCCTCGGCCCGTGCAGCTCCGGGCACCATCACGAGGCCGGAGAGGGCGAGCCCGGTCAGAGCGGCAGCGACGATTCCACGCATGACAGTGCGGCGCGGGCGCGATGCTTTCACCGCACGGTCGGACAGGTGAACACCCACCGGTGGATGGTCTTCTCGGTTGGCGGCGCCTCCCCTGCGGACGCCGCGCTGCATGTCGGTGAGTCTCATACTGCCCCCACATCGATATGGTTACTGACTCACCATAACAATGGGACTTAGTTCCCGCACAACCCTCTAGGTCAGTATTTATTCACGCCCGCACGCGCGGATAGAAATTCACACACTTACCACGCTGCGAGTCAATGACACGCACCTCACACGACAACTGCACAATCAAGCTAATCGCGCACACTTAACGGGACCTACGGCCCACCACCCAGCAACTGAGCGACAGACACATCGGCAAGCTCACCTCGTGGAAAATAGAAAATACTTGTGCTCTATGCAACACGCGAAGACAGCTGAGCATCCGAAAGAATCCCCATCAACGGGCAACTCAGCGTCACCTCGAACCACCAACCAGCCCCACGAGTGTCCACACTCTGTTTGCTCGCACACACTTATCGTCACATATGTAACATTTGCACCAGACGCCACAGTCGCACCATTGCCGAGTATTCCCCGGCATAGCGCGCTTACAGAAGAAAGAACAAGCCTATGCACATCGGAAACATCCCGACAGATGAGGCCACAGCACTTCCTGCGCCCGTTAGACTGTGACTGGGAGCGGCCTCGCTTCCAGTCACAACGTACGTCGCGCACACAGCGCGGGGGAATGGGGAGAGCACGACTATGAGCATCTTCGACCGCTTCGAGAGCGCCGTCGAGAGAGGCGTCAACGGCGCCTTCTCGCGCGTGTTCCGGTCGGGGATCAAGCCCGTGGACATCACCACGGCGATCCGCCGCGCCATGGACGAATCCGTCCAGGAAGTCTCCGCCTCGCGCATCATCGCCGCGAACCACTTCGCGGTCTACGCCTCGCGCACCGACCTCACCTCCCTTGAGGCATCCCTTGACGTCCTCGCCGACGAGTTCGCCCAGCAGGCCACCGAGCACGCCTCCTCAAACGGCTACTCCCTCCTCGGCCCCGTGACGATCGAATTCATCGCCGACGCATCCGAACCCAGCGGCACCCTCAAAGTCGACGCCGAAAACCGTCGGGGCCCCGCGGCACCCGCCACGGCCTCGTCCGCATCCCCCGAACACCCCATCATCGACGTCGACGGCGAAAAATGGCTGCTCACCGAGCCCGTGACCGTCATCGGGCGCGGCTCCGAGGCCGACATCGTCGTCAACGACTCGGGTGTCTCGCGCCGTCACCTCGAACTGCGCATCACCCCCACCGGCGTGATCGCCACCGACCTCGGTTCCACCAACGGCACCTTCGTCGAGGGGCACCGTATCGACGCAGCGACCCTGCTTGACGGCAACCAAATCGTCATTGGACGTACCAAGATCCTCTTCTGGACCCACCCAGACCAGAGCGGAGTTTAATGAAGTGACCACCGACCTCGCATTCACCGTCTTCCGCATCGGGTTCCTGGTGCTGCTGTGGCTCCTCGTGCTCGCGGCCGTCAACACGCTGCGACGCGACATCTTCGGCACCGTCGTCACCCCGCGCGGCAAGGGACGCGACAAGGCCACCTCACGCCGCAAAGCTTCCCGCGACAAGCGCAAGGACAAGAAGCGCACGTCCTCCAACACGCTGGCCCCCAAGGATCTCCTGGTGACCGGCGGCCCGCTCGTGGGCACCATGCTGCCCCTCGGCGAGGTCCCCATCGTGATCGGGCGTTCCCCCGCCTGCACCCTCGTGCTCGAAGACGAGTACGCCTCCAGCCGCCACGCGGCGCTCACCCCCCAGTCCGACGGCTGGTGGATCGAAGACCTCTCCAGCCGAAACGGCACCTTCATCGACGACGAACGCCTGAGTACCCCGCGCCAGCTCAAGATCGGTGACGTCATCCGAATCGGCCAGACGACTCTCGAATTGGTGGGTTGATATGTCAGGAAACGCGGTTCAATTCCACTACGCTGCCCGCTCCGACGTGGGCCTCGTCCGTTCAAACAACCAGGATTCGGGCTACGCCGGCGCAAACCTGCTGGTCCTCGCCGACGGCATGGGCGGCCCCGCAGGCGGCGACATCGCCTCCTCGGTGGCCCTCGCGCACCTCGTCCCCCTCGACACGGACTCGCACCCGGCCGACTCGATGCTTCACCTCCTGCGCGAGGCCCTCCTCGACGCGCACGAGGAGCTCACCGACCGCTCGAGCCGCGACCGCGACCTCGAGGGCCTGGGCACCACCTGCATCGCGCTCATGCGCAGCGGCAACCGCCTCGCCATGGTCCACATCGGCGACTCGCGCGCCTACGTGCTGCGCGGCGACACGCTCACGCAGGTCACGACCGACCACTCCTTCGTGCAGTACCTGGTCGACACCGGCCAGATAACGCCCGAGGAAGCCGAGCACCACCCCAACCGCAACGTCGTCCTGAAGATCCTTGGCGACGCGCAGGCCGACGTCGCCCCCGACGAAACCATCCGCGAGGCCGTCGTCGGCGACCGCTGGATGCTGTGCTCCGACGGCCTCTCCGGCCTCGTTTCCCCCGAGACGATCGGCCAGGTCATGGCGGACATCAAGGATCCGGGCGAGTGCGCCGAAGAGCTGATCCGCCTGGCGCTCCTGGGTGGCGGCCCCGACAACATCACGTGCGTCATCGCGGACATCGTCCCCGCCGGCACATTCCCACCCGCTCCCCCGCAGATCGTGGGCGCCGCGGCCATCGACCGCAACGCTAAGTCCCGCGGAGGCGAAGGCGCGGCAGCCCGCGCGGCCGCCCTGGGTTCCTCGTCCTCGGGCACCCCCAGCGACGAGGACGAGGCCCCCATCGAGCTCAAGCCCCGCTCCTCCTGGTGGACCCCGGTGTTCATCTCGCTGGTGACGGTCCTCGTCGTCGCAGCCTCGTGGATGTCGTGGAAGTGGACGCAAACCCAGTACTACGCGATCGGCCAGGACGGCTACGTCGTCATCTACCAGGGCATCCCCCAGTCGATCGGCCCGTGGCAGCTCTCGCACGCGGTCGAGGTCTCGAGCGTGTCCCTCGCCGACCTGACCCCCGTCGATCGCCAGCGCCTCGACACGCCCGTGCTGCGCTCATCGCGCGCCGACATTGACTCCTACATCGAGGGCCTCAAGCGCTCCGCGGCCGAGAACGCGGCCTCGTTGTCCTCGTCGTCGACGCCTCAGTCGGGGACGCACCAATCCGGCGCGTCCCAGTCCGGCGCGCAAAGCGGGGGCGCCTCCTAATGGCTACCGTATCGATCGCGCCAGCACGGCCTCGCCGATTCCTGGAGCTGACCCTCATGGGGTTGGCCCTGGCCGTCGGCATCGCCGGCTACGTGCTGACGTCGCTGAACTACACGGGGGAGATCCCCCCGAACCTGCTCACGCAGGTCGGCGTCCTGGTGGCCATCGCCATCATCGCCGAGGTCGGCGTGCACTTCCTGGCGCCCTACGCTGACCCCGTGATCCTGCCGGTCGCGGTGGCGCTGACGGGCCTCGGGCTGGCGATGATCTACCGCCTCGACCTGTCGTATGCCCGCAGGGACGAGGCCGTGGTCGGCTTCCGCCAGGCGCTCTTCGTGGGCATCGCGATCGTTATCGCGGCGGTCATTTTGATCACGCTGCGCGACCACCGCATGCTGCGCCGCTACACCTACACCTTCGGCGCACTCTCATTGTTCCTGCTGCTCCTGCCCATGATCCCTGGCCTGGGCCAGGAAACCTTCGGCGCGCGCGTGTGGATCCACCTGGGCCCGATTTCCGTCCAGCCCGGCGAGCTCGTGAAGATCACGCTGGCGATCTTCTTCGCCGGATATCTCGTGACGAACCGCGACAACCTGTCGATCGGCGGCCGCAAGTTCCTTGGCATGCGCCTGCCGCGCGCCCGCGACCTCGGCCCGATCATGGTCGTATGGCTGATCGGCATCGCGATCCTCGTCCTGCAGCGCGACCTGGGTACCTCACTGCTCTTCTTCGGCCTCTTCGTCACGATGCTCTACGTGGCGACGAACCGCGTGTCGTGGCTAGTCATCGGCTTTACCCTGTTCGTGCCCGCAGTCCTCGTGGCGGTGAAGTCCTTCGCCCACGTGCAGACGCGCTTCAACATCTGGCTCAACGCCCTCGACCCCGACATCTACAACCAGGGGTCCTATCAGCTCGTCCAGGGCCTGTTCGGCCAGGCTTCCGGCGGCCTCATGGGCACCGGCTGGGGCCGCGGCTACCCGCAGCTCGTGCCGCTGGCGAATTCCGACTTCATCCTCTCCTCCTTCGCAGAGGAACTGGGCTTGACTGGCATGGCCGCGATCCTCGTCCTGTACCTGATCCTCATTCAGCGCGGCCTGCGCGCGGCTCTCACGGTGCGTGACGGCTTCGGCAAGCTCCTGGCGACCGGCCTGAGCTTCTCGCTGGCCATCCAGCTGTTCGTCGTACTCGGCGGCATTACTCGCATCATCCCGCTGACCGGCCTGACGGCTCCGTTCCTGGCGGCGGGCGGCTCCTCGATGGTGTCCTCGTGGATCACCGTCGCCCTGCTGATCCGTGTGTCCGACGCTGCTCGCCGCCCGGCCTCGACCCCAGCGCCGTGGAATTCCGGCATTCAGCCTGCCGTGGGAGTGGGTGAGTAAACCGTGAACAACCAGATCCGCAAGATCTTCATCATCGTCCTCATCATGTTCGCCCTGCTGGGCGTGGGCGTGACGAACACGCAGTTCATCTCCGCGTCTTCGCTCAACGCCGACGCGCGCAACCAGCGCACGATCCTGCACGCCGTGGAAACCGACCGCGGCCCGATCATCGTCGACAAGACGGCCATCGCTTCGTCCGAGCGCGAACAGGACTCCAAGCGTTACGCGCGCTCCTACGCCGAGGGCCCGCTGTACGCGCCGGTCACGGGCTACTTCTCGTCCGTGGGCAACGCGTCGACGGGTATCGAGGCCGCCGAGGAGGACGTCCTGGACGGCCAGTCGCAGACACTGCTCGGCCAGCGCCTGCGTAACCTCCTGAACGGACAGAACCGTCAGGGCGGCGGCGTGGAGCTCACCCTGAACTCCCAGATGCAGAAGGCCGCCGCCGAGGCTCTCGGAAACCGCAAGGGCGCCGTCGTGGCTCTCGACGCGAAGACCGGCGCGGTCCTCGCGATGTACTCGGCGCCGACTTTCGATCCGAACCAGCTTGCCTCCTCCGACGCGAACGCTGTGTCGGACGCGTTTTCGGCGCTTTCCTCGGACCCGAATAATCCGCTGCTCAACCGCGCAATTTCGCAGCGCTACGCGCCCGGTTCCACCTTCAAGGTCCTCACGACGATCGCCCTCATTGAAAACGGCGTCGCCGAGCCGGACACGCGCATGTCGTCGCCGGTGTCCACGACCCTGCCCGGCACCACGACCGAGGTGTCCAACATCGAGTCCTCGACCTGCGGTGACGGCAACCCGACGCTGACCGAGGCCTTCGCCCGCTCGTGCAACACGACCTTCGTGCTCGCCTCTGAGCAGCTCACGAGCCAGCAGCTCGTCGACGTAACGAACCGATTCGGTTTCGGCCGCGATTCGCAGATCCCGCTAACGGTGACCCCCTCGGTCTTCCCCTCCGACGCCGACCCCGCGCAGCTCGCGATGAGCTCGATCGGCCAGTACACGGTCCAGGCGACGCCCCTGCAGATGGCCCAGATCGCCCAGACCGTCGCGAACCAGGGCCAGATGATGACCCCGTACCTCATCGACTCGATCGTGGACGCCGACAACCAGGTCGTGCGTACGAACAGCCCGACCGACGGCGGCCGCCCGATTTCCGCGGAGACGGCCTCGAAGCTGCGCACCATGATGGAAGCCGTCGTTTCCCAGCCCTACGGCAGCGGCACGACGATGGCACTGCCGAACGTGGCCGTGGCCGCCAAGACCGGCACCGCTGAGACCGGTGAAGGCGACCGCGCGAACGCGTGGGCCATCGGCTTCGCGCCCGCTGACAACCCGCAGATCGCTTTCGCGGTCCTCGTCGAGGGTGACGACACCACCCCCACCCCGCACGGTGGCGACGTGGCCGGCCCGGTCGCTCGAGCTGTCCTGGAAGCGGGGCTCAAGTGAACGCGCCACGCATGACATCCGGCGCCGGGCGAGTGCTCGGCGGACGCTACACGCTGCTCACCCCGATCGCACAGGGCGGCATGGGCGAGGTCTGGAAGGCCCGAGACCGGGTCAGCGGACACATTGTCGCCGCGAAGGTCCTGCGCCCCGAGCTGGCGGGCGAGGAGCTCTCCCTGTCGCGCCTGCGCCTCGAGGCCCGCAACTCGATGTCGATTTCCCACCCGAATATCGCGAACACGCAGGATTCGGGCCAGGAGGATGGCATCGGCTGGATCATCATGGAGCTCGTTGACGGCTACCCGCTGACGGACTACCTGCGCGGCGGCTCGCGTATCGAGCCCGAGTACCTCATGCCGATCCTCGTGCAGGTCGCGATGGCTTTGGGTGCCGCCGCGCGCGCCGGCGTCGTGCACCGCGACATCAAGCCCGCGAATATCCTTGTTCGCCCTGATGGCATGGTGAAGCTGACGGACTTCGGCATCTCGCGCGCCACCGGCCAGGTGAACCTGACGGCCGCGGGCATGGTCATGGGCACCGCCCAGTACCTGCCGCCCGAGCAGGCCATGGGTGAGATCGCCACCCCCATCGGCGACCTGTATGCCCTCGGCGTCATCGCCTACGAAGCCGCGGCCGGGCGCCGCCCCTTCACCGGTGAAACCCAGGTGGACATCGCGTTCTCGCACGTCAACGATCCGGTGCCCCCGCTGCCGGATTTTGTCCCTGAACCTCTCGCAGACGTCATCCTGCACCTGCTGGAGAAGGACCCCGCGAAGCGCCCCGAGTCCGGCTCTGCCGCCGTGCGCGAGATCGCCGCGGCCGCCAAGGCCATGGGGATCTCCGTGACTCCCCGGCCCCTCCCCCTGCCGAAGGCCGCGCAGCGCCCAGCCGAAGTCCGCACGCCCGTCCAGCCCTCCGTGCCGATCGTTGCGCCGGTGCGTCACCTGACGCGCCGCACGCTCCCTGAGGACATGCTGCAGCCGCCCTCGGGCCTGACCCCCAAGGTGCGCACCACGACCAGCCGCCACGCCGCCGTCCCCGTCCTAGACGAGGCGACCACGATCGCGCCCTCCTCCTCGGCGATTCCCATCACAGGCCGCCACGCGTCGGTTCCGCGCATCCTCGACGAGGCCGAGGTCCTTCCGACCGAACGCCCCGTTTCCGCGCCCACCCAGGTTCGTCGCCTGCACCCTGAGACCACCGGAGAGCATGCACCTGCGGTGTCCGGTGCCGTCCGCTCGCTGACCTCGACCGGGCGCCACGCGGCAGTCCCGGCCCCTCCGGTCGCCCCTCAGACGCCGGTCTCAGCGCCAATTCCGACCCGCTCCACCGCCACGGCACCCGCCGCACCCTCTGCCCCGGCATCTGCGCCTGTCGCTACCCCTGCGCCCGCAACCAAGCCGACGTCGGCCTCGTCGCCGCGGCACGCGGTACCCACGCGTCCGGAGCAGGCCCGGCAGCCCAGCGAGAGCGCGCAGCGTCCCCAGGCGGCGATTCCCGCACCGCCCACCACGCCTGGATCCGACCAGGCCTCCCCAGCCTCGGATGACCGCCGAGCCGCCCTCGCGCAGCGCCTGCGTGAACGCGCAGCCACCCGTCAGGCCGAGGACGCAGCAGAGGCACAGCGCCGCGAACGTGTCGCACGCGAAGAGGAACAGCGCCAACGCGAACTGCGCGAAGCACGCGAACGCCGCGAAGCCGAACAGGCACAGCGTAAGGCCGCCCAACGCAGCGCCCCCACCATCCGCCAGCCAACCCGCACCGAGCAGCCTCGCCGCCAGAAGGCAGCCACGGCCTCGTCGGCGCGCCCCATGAACGGTGGAACGCCGCGCGTATACGGCACCGTCCCCCAGCCTCGAGCCACCATGCCGTCGTCTCGTCCACGCCGATCCGTGTTCGAACCTCGCCCCGAGAAGACCACGCGCGGACCGCGCTGGCACGACCTCGACGCCCGATCGGCAGAAAGGACGCGCCCGCCGACCAAGACCGCCTACTCGCGCAGCGTGGTCGCACCACCCGTCCCAGCATCCCGGCAGATTATTCGCGCGGTCATCGTCGCAATCATCGTGATTGGGCTCATCGCGCTCACAGCTATTACGATCAAACACATGCTTGGCTCCCTGATTCATCCAAGTGCGGGAGCACACATTATCGAGGAGGTTAGGACATGGCAGAGCCCATGGCCCACCGTCTAGCTGGCCGATACGAGGTCCGCTCGCTCATCGGGCGAGGCGGCATGGCCGAGGTCCACCTGGGCTTCGACACTCGTCTTTCGCGCGTCGTCGCCATTAAGATGCTGCGACGCGACCTGGCGCAGGATTCGATCTTCCAGGCGCGCTTCCGCCGCGAAGCGCAGTCAGCGGCGTCGCTGAATCACCCGAACATCGTCGCCGTCTACGACACCGGCGAGGAAATCATCGAAGACGCGTCCGGCCGCTCGATCGCGGTGCCCTACATCGTCATGGAGTACGTGGAGGGACACACGGTCAAGGACCTCATCTCCGACGGCACGGCCGTGCCGATCAACGAGGCCATCGAGATCGTGTCCGGCGTCCTGTCTGCCCTCGAGTACTCGCACGCGAACCACCTGGTGCACCGCGACATTAAGCCCGGCAACATCATGCTGACGTCGGACGGCAAGGTCAAGGTCATGGACTTCGGCATCGCCCGCGCGCTGACCGACTCGCAGGCCACCATGACGCAGACGAACGCCGTCGTCGGCACCGCCCAGTACCTCTCCCCCGAGCAGGCACGAGGCGAGGCCGTGGACGCTCGTTCCGACCTGTACTCGACGGGCGTCGTGCTCTTCGAGCTGCTGACCGGCCGCCCGCCCTTCAAGGGCGACTCCGCCGTCGCCGTCGCCTACCAGCACGTCGAGCAGATCCCGCCCACGCCCTCGTCGATCCTGTCCGACATCCCGGACTCCCTCGACCGCGTGGTACTCAAGGCCCTGGCGAAGAACCGCGAGGACCGCTACCCGAGCGCCGCCGCGATGCTCGCGGACCTGCAGCGCGTCGCCCGAGGCCTCGACGTGGGCGCTCCGCCCGCGGACTCGTGGGCCACCGAGGTGCTGCCCGCCGCCGGCGTCGCTAGCGCCCAGACCGCTGCGACCATGCCGATGGCAGCCGTCGCCAACCGCACCCCCGCCCCGGCCATGGCGGCGACCTCCACGTCGCTGCCCCCAGTGGCCACCGCGGACGCGGATGACGACGTCGCGAAGTCCCGCAAGCGCCGCACGGCGATCATCGCGACCCTCGTGATCATCGCCCTGCTGCTCATCGGCGGCTCGGTGTGGGCCCTCACGCGTGGCGCCGCACAAGCCGAGACGATCACGGTCCCCAACATTGTCGGCCTAACGCAGGCCGAGGCAAAGACCCAGATCGAGCAGGCCGGATTCACGTGGGAGCTCAACCCCGACAAGGTCGCCTCCGACACTGTCGCCGAGGGGTCCGTCGCCTCCACTGATCCCACTGCCGGCACGCAGGCCGAGAAGGGCGCGACCGTGCGCGTCACCATCTCCTCCGGCCCCGATTCCGTGACCCTGCCGGACAACCTGGTCGGCATGAGCCCTGACGACGCTCGCAAAGCAATCGAGGCGCTCGGCCTGAAGTGGGAGCTCGACAACAGCAAGGTCGCCTCCGACACCGTCCCCGAGGGCAAGGTCGCGCAGACCAACCCCTCCCCCGGTTCGAAGGTGAAGGCCGGACAGACGATCCGCGCCTACCTGTCCTCCGGTTCGGATCAGGTGGACGTGCCTGACCTGTCGGGCATGACTCAGGACCAGGCTCGCAGCACGCTCAAGGGTGTCGGCCTGGAGCTGGGCAACGTGACGAGCGTTGACTCCGAGAAGGAGAAGGACCGCATCGTCGAGCAGGATCCCGCGACCGGCACAAAGGTCAAGAAGGGTACCACCGTGGGTGTGTCCATCTCGAGCGGCAAGCCTGCTCCGGTGGAGATTCCCACCGTCGTCGGCATCGGCCGCGACGACGCCGAGGCGCAGCTCAAGGCTCTCGGCCTGAACGTCACCGTCGAAGAAGTCTCGGGCAACCAGCCCGCCGGTCAGGTCCTGTCCGTCGAGCCCGGCGAGGGGTCGAAGGTCGACAAGAACTCAACCGTGAAGCTCAAGGTGTCGAAGGGCACCCAGAACGGCAACAACGGAAACAACGGCAACAATAACGGCAACAACGGGAACGGCCACTGAGTGAGCCCCCGGGCCGCATCGCGGTAGTACCGCTTCGTAGTTGCTCCCGTTGATCACTAAGGCCCGCGCCTACGAGGAGAAATCCTCCGGCGCGGGCCTCACTGTATGCGCGGGTGTGCGGGTGTGTGCGGGGTATGTGCGGGCGGGCGCGGGCGGCCTCGACAACGCACAGCTAGCAGGGACCGGCGTGTCCGCCTCTTCACGGTGGAAGCGTGTCCTCCACAACGCAGACCTGCCAGATAACCAGCTCTGTTGGCGGGTGCTGTACTGCGAGGCGGTCTAGAAACCAGACCCCCGAGAAAACAGTTCCCTGACGCGGATAGGCTATGACGATATGGATAGGTTATCGACATCCGGATAGGTTAATAAGCTATCCGCATGCTCGTAACCTATCCGGATGTTCGTAACCTATCCGCGTGCATGCGCCCACAAGCACATCTGCGGCACCGTAGCTGACACGCCCACCTGCATTCACAACGCGCTGCACCTGTGAGGGAGCATTGCACCATTTAGAGAGCATTGCACCAGCTCGGAAGGGGTGTCATGCTCCCGAAATGGTGCAACACCACAAAGGAACAAGAACTTTCGCGGCACCGCCATAAGAAATTCTGATCAAACGGGGGGTTTGCACGACACGAGCCTCCGACACGCCGGCGAGGCACGCCCTCAGGCCCCCATGTAGTGCAAAACCCCCAGAACGCAGAACCTACAGCTTGAAGCGCTCGGCGACGACGGGCTTGAGGGACACGGCACGCTCACGCGCGTCGGCGTCGCCGCAGGCGGCCAGCCAGTTGGCGAACATGAGGTGCCCGGACTGGGTCATGACGGACTCGGGGTGGAACTGGACGCCCTCGAGGGGCAGGGACCGGTGGCGCACGCCCATGATGATGCCGGACTCGGTGCTCGCGGAGACCTCGAGCTCGTCGGGCATGGTCGCCGGGTCGATAGTCAGCGAGTGGTAGCGGGTGACGGTCAGCGGTGAGGGCACGCCCTCGAACACGCCGCGCCCGTCGTGGGTGATGACGGAGGTCTTGCCGTGCATGAGTTCGGGCGCATGCCCGACGGTCGCCCCAAAGAGCTCGCCCAGGGCCTGGTGGCCCAGGCACACGCCCAGCATCGGGATCTTGCGCTCGGCGCAGTCCGCGATGGTCTGCAGGGAGGCGCCGGCGCTCTTGGGGTCGCCGGGTCCGGGGGAGATGAGGACACCGTCGTAGCTGGCCTCGAACCACGCGGGATCGACAACGTCGTTGCGCACGACGTCCACGACCGCGCCCAGGTGGCGCAGGTAGCCCACGATCGTGAAGACGAACGAGTCGTAGTTATCGACGCAGAGGATTCGTGCCATCGCCGGTCCTTTCATGTACGAGGCCGTGGCCCCTTCTCCGGCATCCATCGTAGGGCGCTGCCCCTGTGGGCGCGCGGGCGCTGTCCGCTCTCCGGGCGCTCATGCGCGTGCGGCAGCCCAACCGACGTCCGTGGATACAGCACGAGGCCGGGGTGGCCCCGGCCTCGTGCCTTCCAGAAGCGTGCGGCTCAGGCGCCGCCGACGGAGGACTGTCCCAGTTCCAGGTAGGACTGGACCCAGGGGTAGACCCAGGTAAACAGGGCGGCGACGGCCGCGCCGATGAGGGCCGCGGATTCGATGACCTTGAACCAGGTGGGGCCGGGCAGGTGACGGAAGATCCATGCGTACATGTGGGGTCCTTAGTTCGTGGGTTCGTCGACGAGTTCGGCGGGCACGCCCGTGTCCTTGGGGGTCCAGGATTCGAACTTGAGGTGGACGATGTAGCGCTGCCAGTTGCCGTATTCGGGGTGGCAGGTGGTCATGGTCATCCAACGCTCGGTGGGGGTTTCGGACCAGGAGAGGTCGTCGATGACGGGGGCGACGACGCGCATCTGCGTGGGGTCGGTGGCGTCGATGATCTCGGAGGAGACCATGGAGTAGACGAGGTAGTGGTCGTCGACTTCCACGACGACCTTGTCGCCCTGGGCGAGGCGGTCGATCCAGCGGAAGTTGTTACCGTAGGTGCGACGGTGGCCGGCGACGGAGAAGTTGCCGACGCCGCCGGGCTGGGTGGTCATGTCGTAGTGGCCGGCCCACCCCTGGTCGAGGACGTGGGAGGTGGTGCCTTCGGCGAGGGGGATCTTCATCCAGTCCCAGGTGGGCACGTGGACGAGGCCGTAGACTTCGCCGTCGCCGACTTCGCGCGTGAACTCGGGCGGGTCGTCGGTGCGGACTTCGCCGAGGGTGCGCTTGGCGGGCTGGTGGCTCTCTTCGTACGAGGCGATGGTCTGGGAGACCTGCCCGGAGACTTCGTAGGTCGTCCAGTACAGCTGCCAGACGGAGAAGAGGCCGACGATAAACGCGAAGGTGATGAGCAGTTCGCCGACGACACCGACGGTGTTCCAGAAGATGTTGGAGCGCGGCGAGGCTGGCGCGACGTGTTCACCCATTCGTTTCCTCCACGGTTGCGTAGTTGACTGTCTGCGAGGTGGTGGCGGGTGCGAAGCTCAGGGAGTCTTTGGTCTGCATGTCCCACCCGAGGCCGTACTTTGTCACGTAGACCTGGTAATTCACCATACGTGGGTTTGCAGTAACCGTCGCGCGCAGGGTGGCAGGATCACCGATTGCTTGGATCACATAGGGCGGCGAGTAGCTGGTGCCGTCGACGAGGATGACGTTGCCGATACAGCGGATGACGGTGCGGGAGGTGACGCGCACGCCCTGGACGGTCATGGCCTCGGCGCCGCCGCTCCACAGGGCGTTCATGGTGTCCTCGATGTCCTGCTGGTGGATGACGAGGTCGTTGGGGGTCGCACCTTCGGGGATCTGTCCGGGGGGTGCGTCGGAGAGCGTGATTTGGACGCCGGGTCCCGAGACGGGGCGGGTCGAGCGGGCGGTGAACGCGTCTTCGTCGGGGACGCCGGATTGGGGGTCGGCGGAGGAGAAGCTCTGGACCTGCGCGTCGAGCTCGGACACCTCGTTGTCGAGGGTTTTGACCTGTTCCTGGCGGTTACGCACGAGGGTGGTTAGGTCGGAGGTGGCGGCGGGGTTTTTGCGTTCGTTGAGCGCGGAGACGGAGAAAAGGAGTCCGGAGGCGACGGTGACGGCGAGGACGCCGACGATGTGGCGCACGTTGCGTGGGCGCATCTTTCCCCCTCCCGTGGCGCTGCGCTTTGGCACTTTCCACGTCCGAGACTACGCTAGTGTCGCGACTAATTCATCACCGCCGGGCGGTTTTCTTCCCGCGCGGGCCAGCAGAGAGGACCCGACGTGGCCGAATCCAAGAAGCGTAAGAAGAATGGACACGAGGTCGAGGACGACACCGAGATCCAGAACTGGACTGACGGTATTCCGCTCAGCCCGGCCTGGTGGGCTCCCACGTTCGTGGCCCTGATGATCCTGGGCCTGCTGTGGGTTGTCGTCTACTACATTTCGTCGGGCACCTACCCGGTGCCGAAGCTGGGCGCGTGGAACATCGCGGTTGGCCTGGGCACGATGATGGTGGGCTTCCTGATGACGCTGCGTTGGCGTTGAGCGCGGGTAGTATCGCGATAAACGTGAGTGTGGGGCGTTCCGGCTGCGGCCGGGACGCCCCACTGTTTAGATCGACGAGGCCGGGGCCGGCTGTCGGGTCGAAGCGAAGCCGCCGGGTCACGAGTGCAGCTGGCGGGTCACGGCCTGCTGAGTTGCACCCTCATGCCCGCGTCGTACATGCCGAGGAGGGAGCGTCCGGCCAGCCCGTCTTCGAGGCGCGCGGGGTGCGCGCTGGCGAAGGACATGACGGTCGTGGCTCCGGCTCGCAGGATCGCGGGCGAGGCCGGGGCGGAGGGTCCGAGGACGACGGTGTGGGCGTCGGAGGCGAGTTCGAGGAGGCGCGGCATGGTCTTGTTGACGAACGCGGATCCGGAGATGAACACGTAGTCCATCTCGGGGAGGAGGTATTCGCAGGCGGAGTCAGGGTAGTCGCCCTCGAAGACGTTGCGTTCGAGGATGTTGAGTTCCGCAGTGTCGGGCATGGCGGCAGGCGCAAAGGGGAAGTGGCCGATGACAGCGACGCGTTTGCCGGCGACGAGGGGCGCGTAGGGGTGGAAAGTGCGCGCCCAGTTGTTTTCTTTGCAGGGGCGGAAACCGTGGGCGAGGGCGCGGACGGGGTGGGAGTGGTAGGCATTGACGGCGGCCATGCCAATGCCGGCGTCTTCGAAGTTCCAGGACTTGGCGAGTGCGGCAACGTGTCGCAGGGGGCGTCCGACGAGGTCGGAGGGATCCTCTGTGGCGCGCGGGCGGGACTGGACGTTCATGCCGAAGGCCATGCCGACGCCGTCTTCGCTGGAGGCGACGCGGCGCCACTTGCCGTCGGTATGGATCGCCGTGACGGTGATGTCGGCGGGGATCTCGTCGATGAGCTGGTCGTACAGGTCCCAGGGGCTGGTCATGGTCTCTCCTATGGGAAGCATGAGGGAGGGTCCGGCATGCTTTACCGGACCCTCCCTATATTAGGCCACCCTTAGATACGACGCGCCTGTCGGTCGTGAAAGCGTCACGCGCCGTAGACCTCGTACAGGACGCGGAAAGCGAGCGCGTTTAGCGCGACCATACCGGCGATCATGCCGAGGGCCGCGAGCGCTTGGCGCCGATTCTGCGCGGCCTCCGTGACGCCCGAGCGCGGGCATGCCAGGCGCACCAAAACCCACGTGGCGGCCACGCCGGCGATCGCGCCACCGATGTGCCCCTGCCACGAGATCCCGCTGACCATGAAGCCATAGACCAGGTTGACGCCGAGCAGCGTCAGGATCGCGGTCGTGTCGGACCCACCCAGGCGCTGCAGGACAAACACCGCGCCGAAGAGGCCAAACACGGCGGCGGACGCGCCCACCGTGCTGACGAAAATCTCGGTGGGCTGGATCAGGCACCACGAGAGAATGAAAGCGGAGCCACCCAGCGCGCTCACCAGGTAGACGATCAGGAAACGCCACCAGCCCATCACCGGCTCGATCGCGCGGCCCACCCAGTACAGGGACAGCATGTTGAACAGAATGTGCAGCAGGCCGCCGTGCAGGAACGCGCCCGTGAGGATTGTCCACGGGTGGGCCATCAGCTGCGCGGGCACGAGGGCGAGCGAGGATGTGAGGGCAGGCGACACCCAGGTAAGGACATACATGAGGACGCAGATCGCCATCATCGCGTAGGTGACGACCGGCGTGCCAGCGGCGGCCGCGCGCGACGGGGAACGCATCCACCCCTTCTTCGAGGAGGAGCAGTCCACGCAAATGGAACGGACCTCTGTGGGGATCGCGCAGTCCACGCACATGGGGCGGTTGCAGCGCTTGCAGTAGTCGACGCTGCGCACGCCCGGGTGGCGCGGGCAGTTCGGGGCGGCGCGCGGGTCAGAGCGCTGGCCGTAGCTCGGCATGCTCATAGCTTCCCTTTCGGCGGGGGTAAGGGACGAGGCCGGGGCGCACCATCCCGGTCACTGCACGCAGCAGCGGGGGCGGCCCCGGCCTCGTCGATGATGAGGGGAGAGGGTCAGTCGACGATCTCGATGGAGTTGATGACCTGCTCCGTCACGGGGCGGTCGTTCGCGCCCGTGGGGGTCGTGGCGATGGCGTCGACGACGCGCTTGGAGTCCTCGTCGACGACCTTGCCGAAGATCGTGTGGTTGCCGAGCAGCCACGGGGTGGGGGCCACGGTGATGAAGAACTGGGAGCCGTTGGTGCCCTTGCCCATGCGCTTGCCGGCGTTGGCCATGGCGAGCAGGTAGGGGTCGTTGAAGTTCAGCTCGGGGTGGATCTCATCGTTGAACTGGTAGCCAGGGCCACCGGTGCCGGTGCCGAGGGGGTCGCCGCCCTGGATCATGAAGCCGGGGATCACGCGGTGGAAGATGGTGCCGTCGTAGAGGGGACGGGAGGTCTTCTGACCGGTCTTCGGGTCGACCCATTCGCGCTCGCCCTTGGCCAGGGTCACGAAGTTGTTGACCGTGTTGGGGGCGTGGTTGGGGAACAGTTCGACGGTGATGTCGCCAGCGGAGGTGTGAAGAATAGCTTTCATGGGACCAATGGTCGCATCTTTTCCTGGGGGTTTCCTGTCCGTCACGCACCTCACGCGAGCCGGTGGGCTGCAGATCACAGCCTGGTGTTGCACAATAGAAGTGAGTGGCGCGTCCGCGCCCCTGTTTATTGTGGACAGAATCGGAGACATCATGGTTACTTCGCCGACTTTCGATGCAGATAAGCTGCGTGCATCGTCGCAGCAGCTTCGCGACGCCGCTGCCATTTACGCCGGCAAGGTTGCCGTGCGGGCTGCCGATCTGGCTGGCCAGGGCGTTGACTGGGCCGCGCCTCGCGCCCAGGCTGCGCTGCATTCCGCGATTGAGCACGCGACCCCCGCGATCGAGAACGCTGCCGCTCGTGCGCAGGCTGCCGCCGCGCAGGCCGTTCCGGCGATCGAGAATGCTCGCGAGCACCTCGTGGACGACTACCTGCCGCGCGCTTCCCTCGCCGTCGACCAGGCGGGTGCCGCGCTGTCGGCTCGTGGTTCACTGTCGGAGCGTGCTCGCCGCGCGTCCGAGGCCTCGGCCGTCGCCCTCGCGACGCCCACGCCTAAGCGCCGCAAGTGCCGCGTGCTGCGCGCCTTCGGCCTGACGGCCCTGGTGGGTGCCGTCGCCGGCGCGGGCTACATCCTGTGGAAGCGTTCGCAGCCGATCGAGGATCCGTGGGCCGAGGAGTACTGGGCGGATCTGGACACGGATTCCTTCGTGCCGGACACCGAGGCTGAGAAGGCTACGTTCGAGGGCTGACTCTTCACAGCTTGTGCGGGTGGGGCCGCGACGCGTCGCGTCGCGGCCCCACC
>ERZ772918.375-NODE-375-length-31977-cov-23.5599_pt1 | contig 31977 bp, 29 predicted proteins | sample MGYA00512118_ERZ772918 | MGnify/ENA primary metagenome ERZ772918 (study PRJEB29015, sample SAMEA2737939) | human oral metagenome | biome: human oral; feature: human-associated habitat; material: dental | place: China | collected 2135 ... | reverse complement strand
CGACCCATTTCACCATCGGGAAGTAGTCAACGACCTCCTCAACGGAAAAACCGAAGCCGGCGGCGTTAATCCCCACCAAAACCGAAATCCACCAGTAGTACTAAAAGGGCTCTTCCGGTTTTAGAGTGCATTGATTAGTTCGCCGGGGGTTCGGGCGTGGCACAAGATATTGGGGTCCTTGGCTTTGTAGGAAAAAGGTATCTAATCCATCCGTACAAAACTAAGGACCTACTGTGCAGCCTAACGGAAATGTCATCGTCGATACCATCTGCCGCACCGCAAAACTAGGAACTACTATCACCGGTGCCACAGAAAACGGTGACGTCACTGTTATTGAAGCCGAACCCGTCGAGCCGATCAATGAATGCCCTACCTGCGGGCAGCCTGGAGTATTCCGCGACCACGTCATCCGCAGCCTGGTCGATCTGCCCATCGTCGGCCACCCAACAACTTCATGTGCGCCTTCCACGCTACCGGTGCACCAACAAGCGTTGCTTGCAGAAGATCTTCCGTGCTGGCCTTGCCTGCGCGCCCGACAATTCAAAGACCACGGACCAGGTGACCCACTGGATCCTGCAACGACTCTGCCTAAATCGGATGAGCGTTGCCGCTGCACCCAAGTCATTAGGCCTGGGGTGGGATATGAAGTGTCCCAGGTTTTGTTCCGTTTGATGAAACCCGTTTTTGAAACAACGTACGGAGCACAACGCACGCCGATGCCAAAGCTTCCGCAACATCGACTACCTCATCAAACCCACGACAGTGGGATTCACACCCTCAATCCCCACGCGTGCAATCTGGGTTAAGGGTCAAAACTATGATTTTCGACACATGCAAAAATCCCCTAACCGGGAATATTTCCTGGTCAGGGGATAAAAGTGGGCTATCAGGGACTCGAACCCCGAACCCGCTGGTTTGGGGACAAACGTCGCCTAGCTGCGTAGTTTTAACTCGTGAAACATCTACCACATACGCAACAGGAGCAACTACGGGGGTGGCTTGACGAGCTCGCCGCCACCGGGCGAGCGCGCGGCACGATCGCGTTGCGCGCCTCGCATATCCGCCGCCTACTCGAGTTTGTAGGCAAGCCGACCGACGAGGTCACCCGAGCCGATATTGTCGCTTGGTTTAGCTCGAATCAATGGGGCGCACAAGCGAAAGCGAGCGCGCGGGCCTCGGTGAGATTGTTTTTTGCTTGGTGCCTCGACGCGGCGCTAATCGACGTCGACCCGGCGGCGAAACTACCGACGGTACTCATACCGCGATCGGTGCCAATGCCCGCCCCCGAATTTGCTATTATGCGCGCCCTTGCGGTAGCCGACGCGCGGGTCGCCCTCGCGATTGAGATAATGGCAATGCTCGGATTACGACGCTCGGAAGTCGCGGCGATTAAGGCGGGCGACGTCGTGGAGCACCTCGACGGCTACGCGGTGCGCGTCGTAGGCAAGGGCGGGCACACTCGTCTAGTGCCTTGCCCGCCTCATCTCGCGGCGCGGATTACCCGCGCGGGCGGCTACGTATTCCCCGGGGCGATCGACGGCCATATCTCGGCGGCCTATCTCGGTAAGCTCGTCGCGCGTGCTTTACCCGACGGGTGGACAGCGCACAAACTGCGTCACCGTTACGCTACACGCGCCTATAGTAGCGGTCATGACTTGCGAGCTGTACAGGAATTGCTAGGGCACGCGAAAATTGAGACGACGCGAAACTATGTAGGGGTGTCTCAAACCTCGATACTCGAGAGCGCGGCGGCCGCGTGGCGCATCGCCGCCTAGCCGACGCGGATAGCGCGCACATCGTGGACGACACGCTTAGACGAATACGAGAGCGTGCCGCCGATCGGAACCCAAGCGACCCCCTCGGCGTTCATTACCTCGGCTAGGGGGTCGTTTTTAATCACCACTCCCCTATTCTGCTCGACGGGCTCGAATAGCCAAGGCTCGTTAACGCGATCAGAGTGGAAAGTTAGCGACCGGGGCGCGGTGCGTTGGAACTTGACAAGGTAGGCGAATTTAAACAACTCGAGGTTTGACTTACCGGCGACGTCACGCGGCGCGGCGAATTTAAACAAACTATTAGGCGAGTTGTAATTGAGGCCGCGCGCCCCGGCCTCGGGCATTGCTTTTAGTTGCGTGCGCTTGACCGACGGGTATTTGCCCTCAACCTCGATACGTAGAATATCGAGCTCGTTGCGCTCGGTGAGCTTGAGCGACCAGCGGCCGCCGATTTTCGACGCGTCGACCGTTGTTTGCGTAAACCCTTGAGGCTCGAGTACTCGAGTCGAAGGGCGCACACTCTTGTAGTTGGGCGACCATATCGGGTAGGTACCTATCCACCCGACAAGGGCCTCAATAGCGTCAATTCCACTAATACGGGTCTCGCGGACTCGCGATGTAGGCATCGTATCTACATTGACTTGATCGACGACCTCGGGCACATCGATTTTGCTGTTCCCGAAACCGGCGTATATAGCCGTGAGATAGCGTTGGATCGTCATGTCTCGCGATCCGTCGACATCGACGTATGTCTTAGACAACTCGGTAAACCTTACCGACGCGGTCGCGGACAAATCCACAAGATAATAGTCTTGCTCCGGCTTTCGCGATACCGAGATCGTGTCCATCACGCCGTAAAAAATTGTATTGCCATTGTTCACGATGACGCGGCGGTTAATCGAGCCTTGAATCTTCTTCACCTCGGCGGCCGTATCAATCTTGAGCGTTGCCGAAAGTGTGGGATTACGCGGCGGTGCGGTGAGCTCGTCGCGCCCCCACGTTATGCGCGCGTTGACGATGGTATTCTCGCGGACAATGTGCGACGATGTATTCGTCGGCGAAACTTGTATATAGAACTTCTTGACCGCCATTGTTTACCAGCTTTGCCGCTCGTCGTAGCGCTCGAGGATCGCCTTAATCTCGCGGGCGGTGTGCTCGGGGTCGTGGATAGTTTCGACGGTGATATTGTAGACGCGCGACGGTTGCGAGGTGTGACGAGTACGCGGCACAATACGCGGGGGCTGTAGCGTAGCGGCGGCGGTCATCGACGGCGGGGCTACACCAAGGAATAAGTCGCTTGGCGGGGCTACACCAACAAGTGCAGGGGCGTTAGCAAAGTGCGCGTAGTTGTAGCTTGCGCCGCCGCCGGTGTGCCCACCAAAACTAAATAGATCGGTGAGGCTGTCCCACGCGTCGCGAACCCAACTAATAAGCGATTTCACCCAACTAATCGCCGACTTGATAGCGCCAATACCGATATTCATAGCGTCGCGGATAACCTCGCCGGGGCGCGCGGCCTTGCGGGCGAGATCGACAACGTACTCGGTTGTCTTGCCGACGTACCCATTAACGTTGCTAAATACTTTGCTTGCCAAGTCGCGTAGCATTTGGACTTGCTTGTGTGGCTTGCTGAATGCTGTAGCGTAATCGAGTATCCACGTAATAGCGGACTTGATAACGTCGAAGGTCGAGCGGATATAGCCGCCGATCGCGTTAAAGATTTGCGACGCGTTGTCCTTGAGGTAGAGCATCGCTTGCACCGGTAGGTTGAACTTGAGCGCGAGATCGCCGACGGTTGTAGCGGTGTCCTTGATCCAACCCCATAGTTGTTTAATGAATTCCCACGCGGCGAGGGCGCCCTCGCGGACGTTGAATAGCCAGTCGACGACCTTACTGTCCTCGGCGAACCCGAACAAACCAAGCCCGCCCTTGTAATCCCCTTTGAACAGGATACTAATAACGTCTTGCACCGCGCCGTTGATTTTGGTGATCCAGTCGATAACCGGCTTGATCGCGTCGCCGATGACACCGCCGATTGCTTTACCGACGGTCTCGAGTGCGTGGAAAATCTTTAGAACGCTTTCGCGGATATTGAATAGCCAGTCGACGACCTTACTGTCCTCGGCGAACCCGAACAAACCAAGCCCGCCCTTGTAATCCCCTTTGAACAGGATACTAATAACGTCTTGCACCGCGCCGTTGATTTTGGTGATCCAGTCGATAACCGGCTTGATCGCGTTGACGATACCGTCGAAAGCGGCCTTAGCTACTTGTCCTACTTTGTGGACGATTTCGCGGAATTTATCACTATGTTTGTAGGCGGAGACGATGCCGGCGGCTAGTGCTGCGACGGCGGCGACGACAAGGCCGATAGGGTTAGCGGTGAGTGCTGCGTTGAATAGCCATTGCGCGGCGGTCGCGGCGGCTTGCGCTGTCTTGGTCGCCGCGAGGGCGCCATTAAAGGCAACGAATGAGGCGATCGCGCGGGCGTTTTGTGCGACCCACGCGGCCGCCCACTTAGCGGCGCTCGCGACACCGGCGGCGGCGACCTTAGCGGCGTTAGCGATCCATACGGCGGCGGCTTTCGCACCTGCGGCCGCTTTCTTAGCTGCTGCCGCTACCCACGCGGCTGCCGCTTTCGCTGCGTTAGCGACACTCGCGGCGGCCGCTGCCGCCCATGCTTTCATAGTGTGAGCGGCGGCGCCAAGGTGCGCGGCGACACGTTGCGCGAGGGACTGCTTAGTGCTAATAACGCCGTTTTTGTCCATCGCGGCCTCGAAGATTGCCGCCGAGGCTGCCGCCGATTTCGTCGATGCTGCCGCCTCGAGGGCGGCGGCGGTCTGCACCGCCCGATACGTTTTAACCGCCGCCGTCGTTGTGACGATCGCGGTCTTGATCCCAAGGTAAGCGGCTTGAATTGCCTTAATCGTCTTTACTGCACCAATTACACCATAAATTGCACCCGTGAGACCGAGCACCGCCTCGGCGGCCTTGCGGGCCTCGTCGGGGTGCTCGCCAAGCCACTTAGCCAGCTCACCGAATTTGATAGCTGCGTCGGTAACGATTGGTAGCAACTGCTCACCGAGCGCGGCCTTAGCGTTAGTCCACTCGGCGTTAGCGCGCTGCATTTGACCGGCGGCTGTATCGGCCTCGCGGGCGAAAGCACCGTGTGCATCGGCGGTCTGCTCGGTCAGCAACTTTAATAACGTTTGAGTCTCGGCGGCTTTCTTTGCTTCCCCCTCGAGGTCGCCGAGGCCGTCGGCGGCCATTCGGGCCTCGATCGTCGCTTTCTTAATTGATACGCCGTATCGCTCGATGGGGTCGGCCTCGCCTCGCATGAGCGACGACAAGGCGCTTACCGCGTCGGCGGTCGTGCCGCCGAACGTCGCGGCAAGGTCGGCGCCGAGGTTGACCAATTCCTCAGTTTGCCCCGCGACGTCCTCAGCGGCGACGCCCATATTCTTGAGTTGAGCGCCCATCACTGTGGCCAGCTCGTTGTACTCGTTTTTTGAAAGGCCGACGGCTTGGCTCGCGGCGTCGGATAGTTCCTTGATTTTGTCGGCGGCGTCGCCGAATACTGCTTGTACGCCACCGGCGGACTGCTGGAGATCGCTAGCAGCCTCGAACGCTTGCTTACCGAACGCGACGACACCGGCGGATACCGCCGACATCGCTACCGCCGCTTTCTTTGTTCGCTCTTCTAATTTGTCAATAGCGCCGCTTGTCTCGGCGACGGCTTGGCGAGCACCTCGACTATCGCCGAGCATACGCACTGACAGAATCGCGGTCTTACCGCTAGCCATTGTTTGCGGCCTCGCTTTCTTCTTCCAGAACTGCTATCGCGGTCGCGATGAGTTGATCGTCGGCGGTGAAAAAATAGTCGGGGGCTACTCGCCAAGCGCGGGCTAGTCTGACGAGCTGGTAAGCCCATCCTGCAGTGTCGTAGGGTTTGCGCCGCTATCCTCCGTTGTCGCTACCTCAATGTCAGCGACGTTTTCTAGCCAATCGTCGAATTTTTCGTCGGTGCGCTTGGTGCGCCGCAATGCCGCCCAAAAGATGAAAGCCACGTAAAGGTGACCGGCGGCGTCGATCGTCGGCCAGCCTCGGCCCTCGCGGGTGACGTCGTAGCGGACGCGGTCGGCGACGGTGACAGCGGTGTCGATCGTCTTGCCGTCGAGCATGATCGCGCGGAAAGTAGTGGGAGTGTTAGACATTGTCTGCCCCTTCAATTTTGTTAAGAATCTCTTGAATATCGTGCTGGTAAATTCCGAACCACGTCGGCTCGGTCGCGCGCGCCGAGATCGATAGGAACGATTGCGGGCGTATGTGGCGCTTGCCCCAACCCCAGTGAATAGGATTTGCATAAGGGACTTTTTTGCCACCGGCTCGAACGATCGCGGTCGTCTTGGTTGCGCCCGGTCGGATAGTATCGCGTAAGCGCTTGCCGCGCTTGTGTATGTCGTTGCCTACCGGTACGTGCTTTTTCGCTCGAGTATCGACGACCTCGGCGACTTTTCGGTTAGTCGCTTTCAAGTCCTCGAGGTCGTGCCCGGCCCGCTTAAGCGAGGCGCGTAGTTGTCGCGCGCCCTCGACCTTGATCCCGGCGTATTGTGGCGCGCCCATTAGGGGGCCTCGCCGCCGACCTTTGTCGCCGCCGTAAACTTGGGCTTTCCGATGAAGTCCCAATCGATCGTAGTAGTCTCGGACTTCCCTACCTTGCCGCCGACCTTAGGCGGATCAATACGGATATTGCCTACAAATTTAGCGCCGTCGGCGTTGTTTGGTACAAACTCGCACTCGACGATCTCGCCGGGGTGCTCGTGCGCATACCCGGCGATACCTTTAGCGGACAAGTTTTGTAGAATCTCGGCCTTGAGCTTGTACTCGTATGTCGTTGCGTCGGCGACGGTCGAGCCGTCGAGTAGCTCGATTTTATCGCCGGTTTTTGCAGATACGTCGATCTCGGCCGAGGTGACTTGAGCGGCGTAGTCGACTGCGACGCTACGCTCGCTACCGGTCTTGAGCGTGAGCTTGCCGGAGCCTGTAGTTAGGGCTTTCATTGATTACTCCTTTTAGTATGTGACGCTGATTTTGTAGGCGGGTAGCGGTGCCCCGCCCGATAGGTTTGGTAGTACAACGCCCTCGTCGAGGGTGACCTCGTCAATCGACACACCCCGCGCGGCGAGTACTTGAATTGCCTTTATTGTCAATTCCTCAAGTTTCGGCAACACGACGGGAATACCCGAGTCTGCGACAATGATGTAGATATCGGCGTTGATCTTTAGATCAAGCGAGCCGCCCATCGTGAGCATCATGTCGTCGACGCGGGTCGCGGTGACCCAAGCGCCGGGGGTGTAGATATCGCGCGGGTCGAGCGTCGAGGGTAGCGCCTCGTTGACGATCTCGTTAAGCTTGACTAGTTTCGTGTACATATTTACCCCACCGCCGGGCGGGTGTACTCACCGAGGCCTAACAACATCGCGATGTCGGGGTCGCGGCGGCTGATGTACACGGGGCCGGTCTCGCCGAGGGCCTCGATACCACCGGGGGAATTACGCCGCCGATACAACCGCGCTACAAGCATCGTGAACCCTCGAATGATATGCTGCTTGCCTTGCGGCGGACTCAATTCGAGGGCCTCGGTATCCGGGTCGACTAGCCCCCACTTTCTGAATAAATCAAACACTGCGGCACCGATGCCGACTAGCTCGTTTTGTACCTCAATGGTCGAGCCAGGACCATTATCCACGGACAGCCCGCAATAGTTAATTAGCTCGGCTAGGCTGTACCACTGCGGCAACGCGGACGGGGATAGCTGGACTACCATAGCGGTTAACCGGGCTGCCCGAACTCGACGGCGGCGAGGCCCTTGGGGTTAGCTACAAAGGTAGCGTAGTAGCCGAATAGGGCGGCGTCGCGACCACCGTGTGCTAGGTGCTCAGCCTCGACACGAATAGGCGACCCGGACAACTCGCGGAACTCGACGGCGCGCTTGTTGTACGCGATGACATGCCCCTTTAGGGCTTGGTCGGACGAGGTGAATAGCTCAGGATCAACGCCGATTAGCTTTAGATATTGAGGGTTGTCCATCGTCGTAATGTCCAAGAGCTTGAACATGTCGTCGGGGTGTACGAGGTAGCTCGTAGCGTTGGTGCGCGTTTCGAGCTTGATCTTTTGCTTAGCGTGCGCGGCGGCGCGCAATAGGTCGACCTGCTTGGTGCCCTTGTTCTTCTTTGCCTCGGTGGCGAGGAACTTAGCGGCGATCGTATCGGTCTTAATCGCGTAGGACTCGCTCATTGCTTGGAAGTAGGCGCGGATGAACTCGACGTCGTTAAAGTCGAAGTAAGCGCGGTCGATGTCATGCCCACCCGCTAGGCGCTTGACGGCGAGGTTGACGGCCTCGGTCGCCGGTGTGTTGGTGGGGATCTCGGCCTTGTCGCCTGCGTAGTCGTCGACCGTTGGCTTGGTCGTCCATCGCCACCCGGTCGCGTGCATCGACTTCAAGGGGGTGTTGGTCATAGTCGGGACGATCTCGCGGGTGTAGCCATTACCGGCCCATAGTTCGCCGAGCCACTCGGGTGCACTGATCGAGGGGTTAGCGCTGCGTGTGATGTTCGCGAGCGCGGCTGTTAGCCGGTCGGTCGCAGGCTCGCCGCTACGCACTGCGGTAAGCGCGTCGACGACGCGCGAGAAAGTGATTTTTTCGTCTCGGTCGCCTCGCGAGGCGACGAGTAGGCCACTTGGAGCGGTCGCGGCGACAACCTCGGCGGGCTTGGGTGCCTCGTCGACCGGGGCGGGCGCGGTAGCCTCGGTGTCGACCTCGGCGGGCTTGATGTCTTCACTCATGGAAGAGTCTCCTATCTCGGTTGATGTAGGGCTAGTATTTTCTGCATCGTCGACGGTGGACGAATCGCCGCCGATCTTTGTTACTCGCGCGTCGTCGAAAGCGGGAACGGGGACGAGGGCGACGGCGGTTAGTTTCCCGGCGACGAGCTCGCCGCCGACGATGTCGACGTCGTTGATTTCGACACTCAGCGCGTCGCGTACGCCCTCGCGAATCTCGGTTAACGCCCGGTCGCCCTCAGGGGTCGCGGCGACGTGAAAACTCATGACGAGACCGGCGTCGGTCTCGCTCGCCGCCGTGCAATAACCGACTGGTTGCCAATCGCCGGTAGTCGAGTGGTTGCGTAGCAATTTGACACGTCGCAGATCAGAGGGTAGGGCGACGGCCCCGGCGTTGACGACGACCGTCGAGGGGCTCGCGTGCCCTTCCACCCCGTAAGGTAGTGCGAGGCCGCTAATCGTTCGGGCATCGGGTGACGCGGTGAGCATGAGCGCCGACTTAATCATTAATTTCACTGCTGACCGCTTTCGGACTTGCCGTTGGCAGACAGCCAAGGGGCGTAATCTTGTAGCCACTTTTCAACCTGTGGAAGTGTTAAGACTCGAGCGGTCGCGGCGATAATCGTCAACCCGGCGGCGATAAATGGGATACTGTCGAGGCCGTAGGCGCGGATAACGTCAGGCAATACGGGGATCAGACCGACGAGCGCCGCGATTACGGTACGGATTGTTGCGCGTCGGGGTTGAGTTACTTGAGTTGGGGTGCGCTCGGCCGTGAGAATCGGGATCGTTGGACTCACTGCTTAGCCTTTCGATTTAGTAGCCAGTTAAAAATAAAATTGATTGTCAAGAGGGCACCTATCATGCCGCCGAGTAGACCGGCGGCGAGGGCTAGGGCGATAGTTATCATTCCGGGGCCTTAAACCCCTCGACGCCGAGCTTTTCGCCGATCGCGGCGAGGGCGTCTACCAAGGTGCGGCCGCCTAATTGCGCCCACCCTCGGAAGTCGTCGCCGGGGCCGGTCAGTTGCTCGAAAATTAACTTTTCGTAGTCGGGTTTCACTTGCTCGTCTTTCTTTGCTGGTGTGCCGGTCGCGATCTCGCGAGCGCGATCGAGCACGATGTCATGGGGGAAACCGGGGCCGGGGTCGGTGTGGTCAACTTCGCGCCACGCCGCCGAAACTTGTGCATGTCCACAAAACCCACGGGCACCGGCGCGGACTTGCTCGGCGGTGAGCCAGACAAGGGGTAGGCCGTAGCGGGTGTGTAGGTCGGCGGCCCATCGGGCGAGGGCCTCGAGTTGCTTAGGATGCTTTTCCCAATCCAACCGTGTGCGCGATGCTCGGCCGATCGCCGAGGCGTGTAAGCCGACGCGGTTGCCGGTTGTACCGGCCGCCCAAGGGATATAATTATCGTCGTTTGACCGGACTGTCTTACCGTCGACGCCGACAAGGATGTTATAGCTCGACCCGTTGGCTCGATCCTGCTGCCAGTGGGCGACACTTACCGGGTCGGTCGCGTCGTCGTTTTCAGTGTCGTGGAATACCCCGAGTTGACACTTGTGGGGGTCGCGTGTACCGCTGTCGGCGGTCGTGTAGACATCGACGTCGCACTTAAATTGATTGCTCATTAATCTGTCTCGTTTCCATCTCGTTTGACAAGGGCCTCGGGCGTCGTCGCCTCGCGAGTATTCTGGTCGTCAGGCGGTGCGATCGAATCAACCGGGGCGACTGACTCGGTGATATCGAACTCGAGGGCGACGCCTCGGGGTACGACGTCGTCGAGACCGAGGCGGGCGGCGATCGCGCCGAGCATAGGGGCGACACCAAAATTGATTAGCTCTGCTAGTCGCGATTGCGTGTTCGTATAGGACAGCGACGTGCCGTTAAGTGTGGCGTCGATCATTGCCGCCGGTATTCCGCACAATCGGGCGACGTCGACGGCGCTCGCGTTGCGGCCCTCGATTAGCAAGTGCTCTTTTGCGCTGCCGAGTTCTTCCACCTCGATAGCGTTGTTTGTGAATGAGACGCCGCCGTTTTCGCCTCGGCGGGCGGCCGCCCACCGGCTAATCAACTTGTCGATATCAGCGTCGCTCATTGGGGCGCCGGATTTCTGCGCGAGGTTGACCATCGCGTTAGGCGTCGTCGCCGCCTTAGCGGCCGAGTGCAATAGGCCCCTCGCTTGCTTGATCGTTTCGTCTCCGAAAGCGAGAATGCCCTCGTGTATTCCGGGGATAAGAACTACCTCGTCATTACGGGCGGGGCGGTCGTTGACGATGACTAGGCCGTCGCGTAATTCCCAATTTTCGATAGGTACGCGGTCGGCGGCGATGACATAGCCGTCGGCACCCCGGCGCACAGCCCACAGCGACCAGCCGTAAAACAGTAGGTCGTCTGCTGTCATGAGCATTCGGTGGTAGGGCGAGACCGGCCCGTCAGTTCGGTCGAGCCAACTCGGTTGAGTCTCGAGGGGCTCGCCGCCCCGCATCGCTCGAAGGGGTAGGCGGGCGACGGTCGTTACGATCAACTGCCGGGCGCGGGCGAGCGCTGGGACTCGCATAGCGTCGGCCCGGCTAATCGGTTTATAGTCGCGATCGATGAGATCGGCCCATACGATCGCCTCGAGGTGATTAGGGCGCGGCGACATCGGCGAGGCCAGCACCGGCGCGGGTAGGCCGGTGGTGACATCGCCGGGTAAGCGCGTCGCTTTGCGAATAACGTCAATGAGTCCCATAAGGGGTTAGTGTCTACACGCCGCCGACGGTGGACGAATACCCCCGCCTTTTAACCCCGCTTGACTTGGTAAATGCGTTTAACATATGCTGGGAGTGTACCAAGAAAGACCAACCCGAAAGGACAAGTAATGTTCACTCTCACCGCCCTGACTTCCAACAATCTCACAGGTAAAGACTTTCACCTCGCGGGCGACTCGCTCGCCGAACTGCGTGACAAACTCGTCGAGTTTTCGGGCGACCGCGCGAGCGTCGCTTGGGCCGATTTCGCCGACCTACTGTACGCCGCCGCCCCCTGGGAATTCGACGACGACGAGACCGCACCCGAGGCCCGCCCACTCGACGCCGCACTAGTCCTCGAATTTGCATCTTGTCTACTCGACTTGCCGGTAAGCCGCCTCGCACTCGATGAGATCGACGCCGACGACAACGAGGCCGTTGGTAGGGTCGTCGCCGGGGTATACAAAACGATGAGCGTCGACGCGGCGACTCGTATCGTCGCCGGGGTACGGTCGATCTCAACCGCAAAGGGCGCGAATTTCGTCGACGCGGTTTTTACACACATTGCCGTGATGGACCTCGAGGAACTCGAATACATAGCCAGCGCGATTAAGCGGGCGAAAGAACTCGAGCGCGCCGCCCGTGAGGGACGTAACGTCGCTATCTTGATCGCGTCGGCCAAGGGCGCAAGCGGCGCCGAGATCGCCAAGGCGAGCGGACTTACCCGCGCGGCTGTCTCTCAACTACTGAGCGCGGGCGACTAACTCGCGGACTCGACGGGCGGCGTGTAAGTCGCCGTGCGAGCGTTTCAGATGTCGGGCGGCGGCGACCAACGCGGCCGCCTTAGTACCCCGCTCGGCCCTCCACTTGCAGCGATCGCAGCAAACAACGACGAGATACGGGTCGACGTCGAGCGTTAAGCCTTGCGCGTTGGTCGATTTACTCACTAGGGTGCCTCGTTTCTAGAATCGAATCAGGGGGGCGGCCTCGGGTGCGGCCTGGTGGCTCGCGGCATACATCGCGAGGGTCGCGGCCTCGATCGGGGCGATCGATTGTGCCGAGCGGCGCGACCAGGCCCATGCGTCGCCGACGCGGCGGCGGGTGACAACCTCGGCGGCGACGTCGAGGGCTTTCGACGGCTTGATCTTGATACGCGGGGGCGAGTCGATCACACGGTCGTAGAACTCGGCGCACGACGCAGTCAGTGCACCGGCGGCGAGTTTGTCCACTTCGATACCGTCGCGAGTCAACTCGTCGAACAATGGCCCGCTCGGGCCGATGTGGTCGACGAGTAGACCGGCGTTGTCGTGCTTGTCGAGTAGTTCGCGTAGGCGTGGGGCTGCCCACGATGTGCCGGGGCGTCGGTCGACGATTTCGAGCATTGGGATACCGTCGGGATCGACCCACGCGGCCGCTATTGCGGTCTCGGTGCGGTCGATGTCGACGGCGGCGCCGAAGGATACGCGAGCGTCGGCGGGGATATTGTCGTCGGATTGGGCGGCTTGCCACGAGGGCAAGGGTATGACGCGCTCGAGCGCGCCGGTTGGTCGGTTGCCGTAGGCGCGGGCGAAACCGGCGGCCGATAGTGTGGAGTGAGCCTTAACGAGCGCGGGCATTGCTACTGTGTGCCCAAAGGCGGGGTGACACGCGGCGACGAGTTCGAGGTCGTCGGGGTTATCGTCGGGGCCTATTCCCCACTCGAGTAGCGCGAGGCTATCGTCACCGGCGCGGGCTTGATCGACGAGGCCGTGAAACCACGTCGATTTAGCTGTTCCCATTGTCGAGACGATGATCGTTTGCGCGTGTGGGCGTGTGGCTTGGGTTGGCTCGATCGCTTGCATCAAGGCCGAGGCCTCGGCCTCGTCGAATACCCAAGCCTCGTCGATGATGTTTAGGTCGGATTGCTTGCCGTGTAGTTTTTCCTCGTTCGGCGGGTGGGGCTTAAACACACCGCCGGTGAGGCTACAGTTTAATTCTTGGGTGCCGTTTGCGCGGCGCCACGTGAAAGCGGCCTTAAGCGGCGATTTTGTTACTTTCGATAGGCATTCTTTCCATAGGTCGGAGGCATCGGCCCCGGTTTGCGCGGTCAGCCATACACGAGCATCGCGCATTGTCAAAATACGGTGCACGGCAACCGAGGTGACGAGCGTCGACTTACCGGATTGTCGAGGAACCGAGATAATAACGGTTGGCCAGCGCGGCGAACCGTCGGGGCGGCGCTCGCCGATGACATCGGCGGCCCATTCCTGCCACGGGATCGGACGGTAGCCGAGCAACCTCATAGTTTTTGTGATCGCGGGGCCGAGTGTCGGGGCGGCGGGTTTAGGCGTCGCGTACCGAGGGGGCGGACAGCTCAGCGAGGGCGCGGTTAAGCTCGTCATTTGCTTCTTCTTTGCGATTAGTCGGGGTCATACGGAGATCGGCGAGCACCTCGCGATAGGGGCCGGTGAGATTTGCGATTGCATAGCACGATTTTTCGCCTTGAGCCTCGGCGGCGTCGAGGGCGCGGGCATTAGCGCGGGCGACCGAGACGAGGGCCTCGTCGAGTGGCTCGAGTAGGCCGTGCTCGCGGGCGGCGGCTAGCGCGATCTCGAGCATTTCGGCGTGGCGTGTGCCGAATTCATCGGTTGCGGGGGCGATCTGGACAAGTGCGAGTTGATCGTCTGAATTAGTGTTTTTTCGACTCATTTTTAGGCCTTCTAGCTGGTGTTTTAGGGGGGAGGGGGGTAGGGGGGACGGGGTGGGGGCACCCCGGTGGTGCGAGGTGGGGAGAGAAAACAGGTGAGGCGCGGGGCTGCCTGTGACCTGGGCTTTTATAAAACCCCTGGTCAGCGGCTTGCAATTCTTTGTTTTGCGGCGAATATCGGGCTACTTTTGTCGATTACCACGACCTCGAGGGGTTGAGGGCCTCGATTTCGCCGTATTTCGCGCGATATTCTTGCATCGATAAGTTGCCTCGCCGCGAGTTACACGATTTGTGAGCGGGTCGAAGATTCTCGAGGTCGTCGTTTCCTCCTTTCGAGCTTGGTGTTATGTGATCTGCTGTCGTTGCGCCGCGTTGTCCGCATAAGTGACAGCGATCTCCGTAAGTCTCGAGCACCAACGCGGTCATGCGGCGCGCGTAGTTTCCGTGCCAGTTTGTTCCAGGCATCGCGAGGCACCCTATGCCACATCACGGGGGGCCGTACGCTGCCGCCGGGGGCGGGGTGTAGTACTTGCACCCCCGCGTTGTTTGGTGGCGGCTGCGTAGCCGTCGGGCCATGCGGCGGCGGTCGCCTCGGCTGGTGTCATTCCCTTGGCGATGAGGGCTAGCGCGTCTTGTGCGGTCTGGTGGAAGTAGTGGCTACCCCTTAAGCTCGTGGGCACACCGGCATAGATGACGCTAATGGGGCCGGGGAATTGGGCGAGGGCGTAGGCGGCGCACTCTCGAGTGACCGGGCATCCTTCACACCGGGCGAGGGCCTCGCGGGCGGTAGCGTCACGATCTGCGAGCGGTAGTGTGTCTAGTTCCCAATCGTCGGGGTTAGCTTCGGGTTGAGCGCATCGCGCGCGGTCTATCCAAGTGGCGAGTGTTGTCATGGTCTTTTTTCTTTCGTTTGTAGTGTTCGACTAGTGGCCTGCAAACGTCCCACGATGTGGGCGTTAGCGGCCATCCAGAGGGAGGGCAGGAAGAGAGGTTGCCCCTTGTCCGTAGAGGACAAGAAAGCAACCCGGCGGCGGCTTGTATCCGTCGGTCGGTTGGTCGGTCGTTTCATGCGGCCGCGCGGGTATTACTCGGCGGCCCAGGACTGGGTCGATTGAGAGCCGATTACATCGCCACGATGTCACGCGCCCGAGTCTGCCTTTACCGCGCGACTCTCAACCGTCGGGAAATTGATCCCGCTCTAACCGGGGACGACCTCGGGGGCTAGCCGAGTCACCGCTATTTACCTCGCGGCGCGAGAGGGTCTAACTATTTGGGGTTTATTGGTTTGTGTTCGGCCATAGGCCGGGTGTTTGGTCTATGTAGTGCGCGCGACAATCGCGGCAAATTAGTTGGCCTTGGTAAGGGCCGTAAGCCATGGGGCCGGGAATGTATCCTTTTGCGAATTTGCGGCCACAATCGGCACACGCAATGTCGCTCGGTGTCATGCGGGGCCGGTCGCGTTGGTCGATCATTTGTTGGCCCCTGTCAGCCAGCGGGCGAGCCGGTAGACGAGCGGCATACGCGGGGCGCGTTGCTTAGACATGCTCGGCCCCCTCGATCGGCGGGTAGTTCTCGTAGAGGAAGGAATAGGCGACGCCGCCGATAATTGCGGACGGGATCATGATCGATAGGGCGGTTAGACCGAGTGCTGCGAACATCATTTTTCGGCCCCCTCGCGAGCGGCTAGCGCCACGACGTCGTTAATGTCGTAGAGGTAGGCGCCTTGCTTGCCGGGCGCGTGGAAGGCTGCACTAATGCGGCCCTCGCGGCGCCATCGGGCTAGTGTCGTTCGATCAATTCCGATCAATTTAGCCGCTTGTTGCGGTGATAGCAATTGTTGCGCTTCCATAGGCATATTGTTACCACACACGTTGCTACTTACGCAACAATTGCGGCATTTGTCCTAATAGCTGCTGTTTTTATCTTGCGCGAGCTACACTTGTTGCGTATGGTCTAGAACATGACGACACCGCACCCCGTAACCGATGTGACCCTTTTTGCTTTCGAGCTACACGATCGCCTGCGTAAAGCAATGGAAGTAGCTCACGTGTCTAACGTGGAGATGGCCGAATACCTCGGCGTTAGCAAGTTCACGATTAGCCGCTATATCAACGGCGCACAAACCCCCGCGCTCGGAATTTTGCGCCTATGGTCGATGCGTACCGGCGCACCCCTCGAGTGGCTACAAACTGGAAAAACCCCCGGCGGGGACGATCCCGACGGGGGTAATGTGGTGGGCTATCAGGGACTCGAACCCCGAACCCGCTGATTAAGAGTCAGCTGCTCTGCCAATTGAGCTAATAGCCCTCAAGCAATTACTTGCTTTCGTTCGCTGCCGCGCTGGCAACGAAGAGATATATTACGCACCTTTCGCGATGTTGCAAAATCGGCAGGTCAAAGTACACTTTGCCCGGGTTTTAATTCGTTCAGTTTGGCCACTACTGCGCACGTTATCGTTTCGAAATCGTTTCGGAACGCGATTGTTTCCAACCGGCAGCCCTTTCGACCCCCTGCCTGTAGCAAGTCCGGTGTAGAGTCAGAATCTGATGTTTTTCATTCACAACCGGGAAGTTCAGCGAGTGAAGTTTTTTAATCGATCACGCCCAGCCATCGCAGCGGCACTCACATGCGCCATGCTCGTTCTGGCTGGCTGCACCATCGATCGGGGCTCCCAAGAAGAAGCCGCCGCAGCTTCTTCTGAAAAGAAGCTTCCTCCCGTCGCATCTGTGGACAACGGCGAGACAGACGTCAACCCCGCCGAGCCCATTACAGTCAAGGCATTGTCGGGCACGTTGTCGGACGTCACCATGAGCAATCAGGACGGCAAGGTCGTCGAGTCCAAGCTGAGCGCGGACAAGAAGAGCTGGACGACGGACGAGCCCTTGGGTTTCTACCGCACGTACACCATCGTCGCGCATGATACTGAGGGCGGAACCTCCACTATCGAGTTCTCCACGACGGAACCGGCAGCTGTCGCTGACGCTTATCTGTCCCCCCTTGCCGATTCCACGGTCGGCATTGGCCAGGTGATCAGCATTCACTTCACCCAGTCCATTGTTGATCGGAAGGCTGCCCAGGACACCGTCAGCATCACCACCAACCCGCCGGTGGAGGGCGCTTTCTACTGGTTGAACAATCAGGAGCTGCGCTGGCGTCCGAAAGACTTTTGGACGCCCGGCACCACGGTCGATGTTGATGTGAAGGCCTATGGCGCGAACTTGGGCGGCGGCATCTACGGTGACGGCAACAATCACACCAACTTCACGATTGGTGACGCAGTCATCGCCACCGCTGACGACAACACGAAGCAGATTACGGTCACCCGCAACGGTGAAGTTATCAAGACGATGCCCACGTCTATGGGGTCGGCGAAGTTCCCCACCCCCAATGGCACCTACGTTGTTGGCGACCGTAATGCGGATCTGATCATGGACTCCTCCACCTACGGCTTGGCCATCGACGCTCCGGACGGGTACCGCACCGATGTGAAGTTTGCGACCCAGATGTCGTGGTCCGGTATCTACGTCCATGCTGCACCGTGGTCCGTGTGGGCACAGGGTAGCCAGAACACCTCGCACGGCTGCCTCAATGTGTCCACGGAGAATGCGCAGTGGTTCTTCAACAACATGAAGCGTGGTGATCCTGTGATCGTCAAGAACACCATTGGTGGCACCCTTTCTGGCTATGACGGTTTGGGGGACTGGAATATCCCGTGGGCGGAGTGGAGTGCCGGTAACGCCGACGACTAGCGGGCATGAAGAAACCCCTTGGTTGTGAACCAAGGGGTTTTTCGTGTGTGGAGGGCGTTTTACTTGCGCTCTTCCAGGTACTTCTTGATGGCCTTGAGCTCTTTGTTGCGCTTGCGGCTGCGGGAGATGCTGAATGCGATGCCTGCGACCACAACAGCGGTCACGCCTGCGACGATGGCCTGAACCTTGGGGTCCTTGAGCTTTTCAGCTGCGCTGGTCTTTGCGTCGTCAACCAGGTTGGCGGGCTTGCCGCGTTCGGCGAGTTGGTCGAGGGTACTGGCCAGCTGGTTGCGGGTGCGTTCGATGTCGCGTTGGATGTCGTTAATGTCGCGTGCCATTGGTGTAGTGCTCCTTTTGTTTACTGTTAACGCACCCATCCTAACAGCCAGGTACAGTAGTGGGCATGTCTGAGCGTTTGTCCATTGGTGATGTTGCCCCCGCGTTTACCCTGCCTGCCGATGATGGTTCACAGGTAAGCCTGTCTGATTTCGGGCGCGTGCTTGTTTATTTCTATCCGAAGGCATCCACGCCTGGGTGCACGAAGGAAGCGTGCGATTTCCGCGACGCATTGTCTCAGCTTAATGACGCCGCGGTGGATGTTGTCGGCATTTCGCCGGACAAGGTTCCAGCACTTGCGAAGTTCCGCGACAATCAAGGGTTAAATTTCCCGTTGTTGTCGGATGAGGATAAGTCCGTGATGAAGGCCTGGGGCGCTTTCGGGGAGAAGAAGAATTACGGCAAGGTTGTTCAAGGGGTCATTCGTTCCACCTTTTTGGTGGAGGACGGCAAGATCGCTTTGGCGATGTATAACGTGAAGGCCACTGGGCATGTTGCTCGTGTGTTGCGTGAGCTAGACCTGTGATTTTAGTTCCGCGGCGTCGTCCTGCTCAGCAGCGCAGTCGTGAGCGTTTTGACCGTATTTTGGCGGCGGCTCGCACTGTGCTTGTTGACGTGGGGTTTGAGTCTTTCACTTTTGATGAGGTGGCGAAGCGTGCTGAGGTTCCCATCGGGACGCTGTATCAGTTTTTCGCGAACAAGTATGTGTTGATTTGCGAGCTTGATCGTCAGGATGCTGCTGGCATTGTGTCTGAGTTGCGTAGTTTTGCTACGCGGGTGCCGGCGTTGCAGTGGCCGGACTTTTTGGATGAGTTCATTGATCACTTGGCTGGTTTGTGGCGTGATGATCCTACGCGTCGGGCGGTATGGCATGCGATTCAGTCGACTCCAGCGACCCGTGCGACTGCTGCGGAGACTGAGCGGGAGATGCTTCAGTTAATCGCTACGGTGATGAAGCCTCTGGCGCCCGCGGCACCGGAGTCGAAGCGGATGGAGCTGGCTGGGATTTTGGTGCACACCGTGAGTTCTTTGTTGAACTTCGCTGTGCGTGATGAGGGGGAAGAGGGCGCGGTGTCGGATGCGAGCTTCGATACCACGGTGAAGGAGATCAAGCGGATGCTTGTGGCGTATTTGTTTGCGGTGGCCACTGGCTAACTGCACAGCTTCTGGTTAGTTGTCATGTCGCCGCAACCGCCCCACCCCCGAAGGGCTATACTGGCAGAACATGACACAGACTTCCACCGGGTTTAACCGCCAAAAGTACATTGACATGCAGTCCGAGCACATTCTCGCTCGGCGGGAGCAGCTCGGGGGCAAGCTCTACTTGGAGATGGGCGGGAAACTCTTCGACGATATGCACGCCTCCCGTGTGCTGCCCGGTTTCACGCCCGACAACAAGATCGCCATGCTGGACAAGCTCAAAGACCAGCTGGAAATCCTGATTTGCATTAACGCTAAAGACCTCGAGCGTCACAAGGTTCGTGCGGACCTGGGCATCCCTTATGAGGAAGATGTGCTGCGGTTGGTAGATGTTTTCCGCGAGCGCGGATTCCTCGTCGAAAACATTGTGATGACTCAGTTGGAGGATTCCAATGCCATCGCTATCGCTTTCAAGGAACGCCTCGAGCGTCTGGGATTGAAGGTCGCTAAGCACCGCATCATTGACGGTTACCCCTCCGACACTCGCCGCATCGTCAGTGACGAAGGTTTCGGCCTCAACGACTATGTTGAAACGTCCCGCAACCTAGTGGTCGTCACTGCTCCCGGCCCGGGTTCAGGCAAGATGGCTACCTGTTTGAGCCAGGTGTACCACGATCACAAGCGGGGTATTGCTGTCGGTTACGCCAAGTTCGAGACCTTCCCCATCTGGAACCTGCCTCTTGAACACCCGGTGAACTTGGCGTATGAGGCCGCAACGGTCGACCTTGATGACATCAACTTGATCGACCCCTTCCACTTGGCTGCGTACGACAAGAAGGCGTCCAGTTACAACCGTGATGTCGAGACCTTCCCACTGTTGAAGGTGCTGCTGGAGGAGATCTCGGGCGCATCGCCTTACCAGTCCCCCACTGACATGGGTGTGAACATGGCGGGTTACGCGATCGAAGATGACGCTGTGTGTCAGGCCGCTGCCCGGCAGGAAATTATCCGCCGCTATTTCAAGGCGCTGGTCGAGGAGCGCACCTTGGAGTTGGACAGCACACTGAGCAATCGCGTTGCCGTGGTGATGTCGAAGGCTGGCATTAGTGTTGCTGATCGTTTGGTTGTTCAGCCGGCACGCGATGTTGCTGAAGCTACTGGCGCTCCGGGTTCTGCGATCGAGTTGATGGACGGCACGATCATCACTGGTAAGACGTCACCTTTGTTGGGTTGTTCGGCTGCGATGTTGCTGAACGCGTTGAAGCATCTTGCGGGTATTGACGCCGCGGTGGATCTGTTGAGCAAGGAATCTATCGAACCCATTACGGAGTTGAAGCTTGCGCATTTGGGTTCGAAGAATCCTCGTTTGCACACTGATGAGGTTCTGATCGCTTTGTCTGTGTCTGCTGGTAGCGACGCTAATGCTCGTGCTACCCTTGATCAGTTGAAGAATTTGCGCGGCTGCGATGTGCACACCACCACGATTTTGGGGTCTGTGGATGAGGGTATTTTCCGTAACCTTGGTGTGTTGGTCACCAGTGATCCGGTGTATCAGCGCAGTGGTTTGTACCGCAAGCGCTAAAGCATCATGCGGGAAATTATTGGCTGGTGGGGGCGATAAGGCAGACTGCTGTCGCGTAGTCGCCATCATGGCTGATACTCACGCGCGGCAGCCCCAGCCCGCCCTCGGTATAAGCCTGCCCAACACTGCCGCTTAAGCAGTAGCCCACTCTCCCCCACCTATCAGCCACCACCTCAATATCCGACCACACCACTTGCTCCGGCGACAACGGCGGCGGTGCGCCAAACAATGCCTGCTCCCATGCCTTGATGAAGGCCTCTTTCGCGGCCCAACGCCCCGCCAGGTGCTCCGCACGGTTGAGTGCTGACGCCGCGCGTCGCAGCTCCCCTGCGCTGAACACTGCCTCAAAGCGGGATCCGGGTTGCGCTAGCTGCTCAGCAAAAGCCGGGATGTGCACTAGGTCGATGCCCACCGTGCCGCCGACACCACCGCCGCTACTGCAAGAGCGTCCGCCAGACTGCATTACCGTGCCCTATCCCTTCGAAAAGCTTCTACTGCTCGAATCGGTAGCCAACGCTTGGCAAGGTGATGAAGTGCCGTGGGTTTTTGGGGTCGGCCTCCAGTTTCTGCCGCAGTTGGAACAAGTACACCCGCAGGTAGTTGGTTTCCCGGTTGTAGTTTTCTCCCACACCGCATGCAGTAGGTCCAGTTTGGACACGAGGCTGCCGTGGTTGCGGATCAGATAGTCAACGATCCCCCACTCGTTGGGCGTCAGGTTGACCTCTTGGCCTTCGACCCATACCTGCCGGTTCGACAGGTCAAAGCGCGGGCGCCCGTCTGTGGTTTCTACCACGGGGTTAGATTCTGCTGCCCCGGCGGTACGCCGACGCAATGCCACACGCACGCGCGCCATAAGCTCGCCCATGTTGAAGGGTCTGGTGACGTAATCGTCGGCATTCAGATCCAGTGCTTCGATCTTGCCTTGTTGCTCGTGTCGCTCCGACACCACGATGATTGGGGTATCTGTCCACCCGCGGGTGCCTTGCAGCATGCTCAGGCCACTCATATCCGGCAGCCCCAAGTCCAGCAGAATCAGATCGGGTGACCATTCGCCAGCAATCCGCAGCGCTAATGACGCCGTGTTGGCCGTGCGCACCTCGTAGCTGCGGGCCTTCAAGTTGATGCTGATCGCGTGAGCCAACGCGACGTCATCCTCCACGATGAGGATCTTTTGCGGTGCGTTCACGTCACTCCTGTGGTATCACGGGCTGGTGTTTGGCTGCTTTCAGTGTTAGCACAAACGTAGCACCTCCGGTGGGTGTTGGTTCGGGTGGCACCCGTCAAGGTGGTGATCGTCTGCGGTGCGTGGAAATTCTGGATAGCGCCCTGGCTAATCAGAATCAGCGCGCCGATAACAGCCCCGTTAACGCCCGTCGCGTACGCTGCGCAGATCGGCCCGCGGCGTCATAAATGCGTTAAAAACCAACCGCCCCGCGAGACCTTTTGAAACGGTCCCACGGGGCGGTTAAACACTAGCGAAGAGCTACTCGGCTAGAGCTCGCTACTGGTGCGCAATACGCCGTCTACCAGGCGCGCGGCCGGATCCAGCAGCACTGCGGCTTCACGCTCCTTCGCGGCATCACCGCTGGCTCCGAGGTTGCGATCCACGGGGCGGGTGTACAGCGGATCGCCACCATACATCGCCGACACAATGCGGGCGTAACCTGCCCGTTCACGCCTGCTAGCCTGCTCGGCATAGTCCGGGTTGACGCGGCTTGCCAACTGCACGAATAGATCCGGGTGAACAATCGCGATCAGCGCAGACACGTGGCCGAAGCCCAAAGAGGTGACCAAGCCGGCCTTAGCTTGGAAGGCCAAGGGCTGACGCAACCACACCAGGTGCTGATGCTTAGCCAATACCGGATCGACGCAATCCAGGGAACGGTTCGGCGGGATCACCCCACCACGCAGCACCTGGGTCAGGCCGATGATCTGGAAAGCTGCGGCACCACCCTTGGCGTGGCCCGTCAGAGTCTTCTGCGAGATCACGAACAAGGGGTTGCCCTGGGCGCGACCCAAGGATGCGGCGATGCGCTCGTGCAGATCGGACTCGTTGGGGTCGTTGGCAGTGGTAGAGGTGTCGTGTTTGGAGATAATCGTCACCTCATCGGCGGACACACCATGGTCGCGCAATGCCACAGCCAGGCGGGACTGCGAGCCACCCTGGGCTGCAGACAGTGCACCCAAGCCCGGCGCGGGGATGGATGTGTGTGCTCCGTCGGCGAAGGATTCTGCGAACGCGACGACGCCGTGGACGGGCAGGCCGAGCTGCGCAGCAACGGAACCGCGGGCCAGCAAAATGGTGCCGCCACCTGCTGATTCGACGAAGCCTGCGCGGCGTCGGTCGTTGGCGCGGGAGAAGTAGCGCTCCTCGATGCCCTTGGCTGCGAGCTCCCCGGAGGGTGCGGTTGCCGCCATGTCGCCGAAGCCGGTGATGCCTTCGATGGATAGGTCGTCGAGGCCGCCGGTGACTACGAAGTCTGCCTTGCCCAGTCGAATCTTGTCCATGCCTTCCTCCACGGATACCGCTGCGGTGGCACAGGCGGCGACCGGGTGGATCATCTGCCCGTAGCCGCCGACGTAGGACTGCATGACGTGTGCGGCCACGACGTTGGGCAGGGCTTCCTGCAGGATGTCGTTGGCGCGGGGTTCCGCCAGTAGACGGTCAATGTAGAGGCTGCGCATGGATTCCATGCCGCCCATGCCGGTGCCTTGGGTGGAGGATACGCGGGTGGGGTGGATGGCCCGCATGATCTCTGCGGGGGTAAAACCGCTGGAGAGGAAGGCGTCGACGGTGCAGACGAGGTTCCAGCAGGCGACACGGTCCAAACTGTCGGCCATGTCTGCGGGGATGCCCCACACCTTGGGGTCGAAGCCTTCGGGGATTTGACCGCCGACGAAGCGGCTCATGGCCATGCGGCGGGGCACGCGGACGGCGGAGCCTGCGGGGCGGGTGACGATCCACTCCCCTGTCTCCGGGTCGACGTGTGCAGTGGTACCGTCCTCGGAGTCGACGAAGGTGCGTGCATCTTCCTTGGATGCGACCTGGAAGCTCAGCGGCTGGTCGAGGTAGATGGTGGTCAGTTCAGGGGCGAGGTTGTCGACCATGCCGAAGTCATCGTGGTAGCGGCGCACACCGACGCGTCCCAGAACCTCGTCGTGGAAGCGTGCGTAGATGTCGGCCTCGTCGATTTCTTCGCCACCATCGGTGATGACCCAGCCGTTGTCCCAGTTGATCAGGCCCATGGACCAGGCCAGTTCGATCACGCCGGCAGCCGAAAGGTCGCCGGATAGTTCTGCGTCGAAGCGGGTACGGGAGGAACCGTAGGGGCCGAGTTCGCCGGCGCCGACGATGACAACCATCTCGTCGAGGCTGCGGGTGGCGCTGGAGAAGTCCAGGCTGGTTGCTGCTGGCGGCGCGTACGGGTTGGGCAGCGCGGTCAGTACCCGGGTGGGCTCTGTATCTTCGGTTGTTGACCCCGCCTCTGCCGCGCGTTGTGCGTCGCGGCCCAGCTGTGCAAGGTCGAGGTCGGCTTCGCCCAAACCACCGGTGAAGTCGACGGTGACGGGGCCGGTAGCGGCCTGTTCGCGCACTTCAGTGGTGACTTGTGCGACGAGCTTTTCGGCCATTTCCTCGGTGGAGTAGGTGGTCACGCCTGCGGCTTCGACGGCGTCGACTAGGGGGTCGTTTCCACCCATCAGGCCGGTTCCGCGTACCCATCCGATGTGTGCGTGGACGAGGCTGGTGCGGTTACCCCACACGGGTTCCGCATACCAGCGGGTGACCAGCGCATCGAGGGCGGCTTTCGCTTCGCCGTAGGCACCATCGCCACCGAAGCGACCACGGTTGGGCGAGCCCGGAAGGACGACGTGCATGCGGCGGCCGACGTGGGTGTCTGCGGCGATCTCGCTCAGGCCGGCGATGAGTTTTTCCACCGACCACAACAGCAGGCGCATTTCGTTTTCGGCGCGGGGGCCGGCGTCTGCCAGGGTACCCATGACGCGCGGGGCGGCGAAGGGGAACAGCAGGGTCGGCACGAGTGCCGGCTTGAGCTGCTTCTTCTGCCCATTGACGGTGGCGGTTTGTTCGTTGCCGATCCATTCGATCAGGGCATCGAGATCACCGTAGCTGGACAGGTTCGCGGGGGCCACCCACAGTGCCGCGTTGCCGCGGGCGTTGTTGCGGTACAGGTCCTTGTAGTAGCCCAGGCGCGCATGTCCAAGCGAGCTGGTGGTCACAACAACCGTTGCGCCCTGTTGCAGAAGGTTGGCCACCACCGATGCGGCGATGGAGTTGGGCGATGCGCCAGTGACCACCGCGACGTCATCAGCCAAAGGCAGGCTGCGGGTATCGCGCGCTGCGGCTGCGTGTGCGCTTAAGCCCCAGTAGTCGGCTTGGGCTGCGACGGCTTCGCCTGCTCCGGTGAATGACGCCGCGTCCATCTGTGCAGCATCGACGGCACCGGTTGCCAGGCGGGCGAGGTCTTCACGGGCGGACGCCCAGCGGTCATCCAGCAGAACGGCGCGCTCGGGGGTGAAGGCGCGGCTGACCTGGCGGGGCCAATCGGAGCCCAGTTCGCGGGAGATCAGGTCGAAGATTTTCTCATCGGCCTCGTCCTCGGAGAGGCCTTCGGTCTGCGGCACATGGTTGAGGCCCAACTGCGCCAGGATGGTGCGTGCGGTTTCCGCCAGCACACCAGCCTTGCCGGTGACCTGCTCGGCGAACTCACCCAGCGCGGCGGAATCCACCACGCCGCCACCGGCACCACCTGCGGAAGGCAAGCCCACGGACACACCATGGTTGGCTGCGACCTGGGCGACCGCGGCGTCAATAAGCGCATCGAGTTCGCCGGCGTTGGAGGGGCTGGCGGGGCTCAAGGTGGCCAGGTCGCCGCCGCGCAAGGATGCGCCTTCGCGGGAACCTGTGACCACAGCTGCGACGACGTGATCGGCCCAGCCCTGGCCAAGCTGCCAGGTGCCCGTCACGCGCTCTGCAACATAGGACGGGCGCTTGCCTGTGGGGCCGGTGATGCGGCGCAGTGCATCGGCCGTCGCGTCGCTGAGCACGGGGCCGAAGGCGGTGTAGCTCTTGGCCATCTTGGTCACGGTGACCTTCAGGTCGGACAGTTCAGCGTCGGCGGCACCATCGATGGCGCCCAAGCCGAACTCCACACCCAGGTCGAGTAGCAGCTGGTTGCGGCGCGAAGACACGCCTTCTACCAGGGCCTCGATGCTGTCGGCGGGGGCCATCTGGTCGGGGCGGACCTTCGTCCACAGGGCGACCAGAAGTTCGGTCGCATCCGCGGGGGTAAAGGCGATGTCTGCGGGGCGCTCCCCACCGGCCGGGGCCGCGGATGCCGCCGGGGTTTCGGGGGTTTCGGTTGCGGCCTGCGCCTGGTTGGTGGTGTGGCGGGCCTCGGTCACCGGGGCCTCTTGCTGCTGCTCAACAATGACGTCGCGGGTGACCTCATCGCTTGCAAACACAATCGCGCGATCACGCTCGACGTTGAGCACCTCCACCGACGCAGCCTTCGCCGCATACTGCGGCAAGCGCAACGTCTGGCCCATCATGTTCGCAATCGTCGGGGCAGAGCCCACACCGACCTCAACAAAACGGTCCACACCGTGTCCGCCCAGGGTGGTCAACGCCAAATCTTGGGTCTCGATCCAGCGCACGGGGGATGCAAACTGCCACGCCAGCAACTCAATCAACATGGTGCGGGCGACACGCTGCACCTCAGGATCATCCTGATCCTCCAAACCGACAACCTGATCCCCACGTGAGGCGAAGAACTCCGCGGCGTCATCAAGCAAAGGCGAATCCACAACCTCGCGCATGGCATCGACGAACCCAAGCGACAGCTCGAACGGGCGGGCCACAAGGTTAGGAATGTAGCGGCCCAGCAGAACCTCAAGGTCGATGCGATCCGGCAGCAAGCTGGTCAGGTGCTCGCGGAAATCAGCGACACCATCGCGCAGCACACTGGAGTGGAAGGGCACGTCGATGCCGGGGATCATGATCAGCGCGCGCTGGCCTGGGGCCTTCGCCTCCGCCGCAGCCCCCAACGCCTTCAGGCCATCGACCGTACCGGCCACCGCGTACTGCAGACCGGCCAGGTTGTAGTTAACGATCTCCAAAAACTCGCCGGACTGCTGCGACACCTGGGCAACAAACTCCGCGACGTTATCCGCGGTCAGGCCCATCTTGTTCGGGCGCAGCGCTGCAAGACCATAGTTGGAATTGCCCTGCTCATCGCGCTCGACAAGGCGGTGCATGGTGAGGCCGCGGCGGTAGACGATCTCCACCACCGACTCCAGCGACAGCACGCCCGCGTAGGCGGCCAAAGCGTTGTACTCGCCCACCGAGTGGCCGGCGAAAAACGCCCGCTGATTCAGGGCAGAGGCCTCACGCATCTCCGCAACTTGCGCCACACCCAAAGTGGCCATCGCGACCTGGGTGAACTGCGTCAAAAACAGCACGCCCTTCGGGTGGTGGAAACGCTCCCCCTGCACAACAACCTCAACCGGGTTGTTCCGCACGATCTCCAGCACGCTGAAGCCCAACTTGGCGCGGGTGTGCGCATCCGCACGATCCCACACGTCGCGGGCAGCAGCGGAACGACCATAGGCGTCCATACCCATGCCCTGGGATTGGATGCCCTGACCGGGGAAAGCATAGAAGGTGGTAGGCGCGGCCATCACAGCCGTAGCCTTCAGCACAAGGTTGCCGTCGACCGTCGCGGTGACCTCGCGGACCTCACCGCAGCCCGGTCGGTTGTCAACACCGACGCGCTCCACCACAAACTCGATGCGCGCACCGGGCAGGATCGGGGCGAGCATGGTGGCGGTGTATTCCACCACGCGGCTAGCACGGGTAGCGGGGCCCTGCTCTCCGACATAAGCACCGGCGGCGATCAGTTCCGCGATCGCAGAGGTCCACATGCCATGAACGATCACACCCGGCAACCCGGCCAACGCGGCCGCAGTATCGGAGACGTGGATGGGGTTGCGGTCGCCGGTAACGATCGCGAAACTCGTCATATCCTGCGGCGCAGTCACAGATGCCTGCGCGCGGAAGGAACGCGGCGTGTCCACCACGCTCGGCAGAATAGAAGTATTGGTGCGGGCAACAGCCTTGCCGCCGCGACCACGGATGGCGAAACGCTCGCTCAGTGTTGCCACCAGCTGGCCATTCTGGCTCAGTCGGGCGCGGACAACGACGATGCGCCCCATGTCCGTATCGCTTACTTCCTCCGCACGCGCCTCAATATCGACGCTCGTGCCGGCTGCAGGCAGGGTCTCTTCCACCAGCTTCAGGTGGTGCTCCAGGTGCACCAGCGACAGCATGCCTTCAACCACTGAAGCTGCGTCCGTACCCGGGATCACGGCAGCCTTCACAGCCGCGAACACCGCCGGCCACGCCAAGCCCACCAACACATCGGGTGCAGTGCCGCCCGCCCGGATCTCACCCGGCAGGAAGGACTGCGTGACCGTGTTGTACTGGGCGATCAGGTCCTCAGTGATCTGCGCCTGCGCGCGCGCCACCCCACCATCGACCTCCGCCAGGGTTCCACCAGCCGCAACGCGGGTGAGCTCGCCCATTGCGGCCTCCGCGTCCTCCTGGGTGACCACCGGCAGGACGTGCGGCTGGGAGGGATCAGCCGTCATACGGATCCGCAACAGAGCACCACCAGTAGTGCCGGCGCCCCCGATCGGCACAATCAACTCTGCATGCGTCTCATCCAGGGCACGCAGTTGCGCACCCGTGGCCTGGTGCACAGCCACAGCACCCGCGCCGGCGCCGTCCCCCGCGGCGTCATCAGTGATAGTCCACTGGCTGGGCTCGCCAATACGCGCCACCAACGACCCAGTATTACGACCAGCCCAGAACGTACCCGGCGCATGCAACACATGGGTGACGACGTCGCGCGCCTCAATCCCCGCAGCATCTGCCTGCGGCTCATCCGACTGCGCCGCCAACGCCTGCACACGCTCGGCAGAGACATCACAGAAACGCTGCAACAGATCCGCAACCGGCTCATCCTTCACGGTGATGCCAGCGACAGCCTCCGTACCAGGGATCACGCACACCTGATCGGCGTCATAACGCGGATCGTGCGCCTGCCACAAAGAATCCGAACGCCACCAACGACGCACATCCTTATCAATGACCGGCACAAAATTCACCGGCTTACCCGGGGTGCGCGCAAGCTTCACAAACCACGCCACATCCGCCGGATGCAACAACTGCGTCGCCGCCTGCGGGTAGAGCTCCTCCAACCGATTAATGACGTCGCGGGGCTCACCCGCCACATCAACCTGCGCGTCAAACTCGCCCTTATCCTGCGGATTCAGGCGAGCCTCCGCACGGGCAACCATCTGCTCAAAACGACGCTGCCAACTAACATCCACCCAATTCGGGTACTCCTCGGTAGGGCCAGACAACTCAAGGTAACGGCCCAACCACTCGGCATAAGTCATCGCCTCAAGGTCACCAAAATAGGGCTTCGCAGTCTTGCCGATAGCCTCAATAATCTCCGCGCGCCGGGCCGTAACCGCGGCCTCATCCCCCGCGACGTCATCAAGCAAACGCCCAGCCTTCGCCGCAGAATTATCAATCTCGTGAATATCCGCACCCAACTGCGAACGGCCAGAAGCCATGCCATTTTTCGCATGCCCCGCGCCAACCCACTCGTCAGTACCTTTAGTGTCAACCAGCAGCTGCTTCACAGAATCGCTAGTCTTGGCCTCTTTACACGCCATCGTCACGGTACCCAACAAAATGCCATCAACCGGCATCAACGGGCGATCATACGCACGCGCCCACTCACCCGTGATGTAATCCGCAGCGCGCTCCGGCGTACCAATACCACCACCGACACACAACACAACGTTGTCACACGCGCGGATATCAGCATACGTCGCCAACAGCAGATCATCCAGGTCCTCCCACGAGTGGTGGCCACCAGCGTGGCCGCCCTCCACCTGAATAATGATCGGAATGCTCGGCACCGCACGAGCAACCGCCAACACATTAATAATCTGCTTGATCGCACCGGGCTTGAAGACAACCCACGGGAAGCCCGCAGCACGCAGCTCGTGGACAAGCGCCACGGCCTCGTCATGCTCCGGCATACCGGCGGTGACCACAACGCCGTCGATCGGGGCACCATTCGCACGGGCCTTCGCCACCAGGCGCTTGCCGCCGATCTGCATCTTCCACAAATACGGATCCAAGAACATAGAGTTGAACTGGGCATTCACACCCGGCTCCAACAGCTGCTGCAGCTTCGCCAGGTTGCCCTCGAGGATCTCCGGAGTCACCTGGCCGCCACCAGCAAGCTCCGCCCAGTGGCCAGCATTCGCCGCGGCAGCAACGATCTCTGGGTCAACAGTCGTGGGCGTCATACCCGGAAGCAGCATCGGGGAACGCCCCGTAAGCTCAGTGAACTTGGTGACCACACGAGTACGTCCATTCACCTGCTCCACACGCGGCGCGAAACGCGACCACGCAGTCGGCAACTCCAACGGCTGACCCAAATCAAACAAACGGGCCTGCCCCTCAGCGGAATCAATCGCGAAAGTGCCAACACCCAAACCAGCAACAATTGGGGCGGTGAGCATATCGACACCGCCACCCGGGCCGACGTCAAAAATCCACCGGGCCCCGGCATCAACAGCACCATTGACATCAGCAACCCAATCCACAGGATTGACCATGACATCCTCGGCGATACTGCGCGCCAGATCGGCATCCAAGCCACACGCCTCGGCTAGCTTGACCACGCGATCCACTGCAGGAATCAACGCAGTGTGGTGGAAACCCACCTGCACATTCAACGGAATAAACGTCGGATTAAACGGAGTGCCCCCCTTGAGCTTGTCCGCAATCGCCTGCGCATCCTTGGCCGCCCACGCCGCCAGCACATCCTGAACCCGCGCGACGTCATCAGGCGTGCCCACCAACACATAAGCATCGAAACCATTACGCAGACCAATCTGCGGGCGCAACTCATAGCCTGCATCAAACAGCTGATCAATCGCAGCCTGCAGCTTCTCGCGGCTAATACCCTGGATCAGCAACATCGGCATCGTGCCCTGCTGCTCAACATCACCATTCTGGATCAAACCGACCTTGCGAGCCTGGTGCGCCACGCACACACCAACCAGCTCCGCGATCGCCAAAATAGGCGCCGGATTCAGCAGGTCAGCGAGCAAATGCTTGCCCAACACACCCTGCGAATGGCCAATAGCAGCCACCGCATTTTCAATCGGCAACCCCTGCGCCTCCAAGTTGTTCAACACCGCCAACTGGGACACAAAGATGCCCGGCACACTCACCGCAGCCTGCGCGAAATCATACGTAGGCGCACCCTCCTGCTGCATGGCCTTCGCCCAATCCACCGGCGCGAAACCAAAGGGACGAGAGGCAGCAACCTCAGCGGCAACGGGAGCAAGCAGGTCGCCCGCGGCGTCAACAATGTCTTGAACATCACTACCCGCCCCAGCGGCAGTCGCCTGCGCCAAGGTGGACAGCCAATCAAAACCCTGGCCCGCGAAAGCCAAAGCGAAAGGCTGGCTGCCCAGGCGATCCAGTAGTCGGTCAGTTCCAAAAGCGTGCAGATTCGTGGTCACGGTGAAAGTCGTCTCCCATGTGGTTGTTGTTCTTTACTTTTCCGCAGCGTGCGTGTTCGCCGCGGGTTGTCGCAGCGTGCGGGCTGGTTTTAAACCTTTCGACTTCCGAGCGTTGCCGTTGTCTCGCTAGCGCGAGATACAGAACATGACGAATGCCTCAAGTTTTAACTTTTCCACTATTGCATAAAACTTGAGGGAATAGTCATATTTTGTGCAGCCTTCGTCGTTTTCGTGAGTCATCTAACATTGACGCCGCCCGACGGCGCCTGCCACACTTGCCACATGATGCAGCCCCACACCTCAACCACAACCGCGCCCCCAACCACAACCAGCAGCCAACCGCGCCCCACGGCCGCCCCCACGCCACACCGCGTGCGGCGGCCGGCACGCGGCGAGTCAACGCAAGCACAAACCCCGCCGGCACAAAAGTACCGGCGGGGTTAAAAGTGCGCCTGGGGAGACTTGAACTCCCACGTCATAAGACACTGGAACCTAAATCCA
>ERZ772918.369-NODE-369-length-32265-cov-14.7037_pt1 | contig 32265 bp, 30 predicted proteins | sample MGYA00512118_ERZ772918 | MGnify/ENA primary metagenome ERZ772918 (study PRJEB29015, sample SAMEA2737939) | human oral metagenome | biome: human oral; feature: human-associated habitat; material: dental | place: China | collected 2135 ... | reverse complement strand
AAACTGAAATGGGCTTCGAAGATTATCAAATGCCTACATCCTTAGCAGATTTGATCTCCGCTATCGGGGCTACACCAATCGACTTCTCCCGTAAACTTGATTGCTGCGGTTTCCATGCTGTATACCCTGCACATGACTCCGTAATGCAAATGACTGGCTCCATCAACAAAGATGCAGCTACAGAAGGTGCAGATTGCGTAGTAACTCCTTGCCCACTTTGCCAAATGCAACTTGATATGTTCCAAAAAGAAGCAAAAGAAGTTGTTGGCGGTGGCAAAGATATGCCAATCTTGCATATGTCCCAATTAGTAGGTCTTGCTCTTGGCATTACTCCTGAAGAAATGGGCATGCCTAAACGTCACTTAACTGATACTGCAGCAGTGACAAAATTTGTAGGTTAATTCGTTTTAATTTAGAGTGCCTCAGTTGGCTTATAAAATCTAAATTAAACCTATTATCATAATTACCGTAAAGACCCCCTGGCCTTGGCTAGGGGGTCTTTATTTGATACATATATGGTGTTTATTATATAATAGATAGGTAAGAGCATTGATGACATAAGGAGGTCTCATGAACGAAGCCTTATTAGAATATATAGACCATAAATTGAATGACGAAGAATTGGGACGCGTATTCCCAGTCACTTTTCAAGGCAATGAGTATTTTGTAAAACGTGCTGTAGGTAATAACCGGTCATCATGGATTAAACCATCCCCTCGTGCATCCTTTGATCATGAGTTTTATATGATGAACTTTGTGCGTACACAATTACCATTAGCTCCGGAAATTGTAGGCTTTCGAGAAAATTATTTCGTGACACCGAATTATGGTAAGAACTTGACCTACTATGGCCATTTACCGCAGGAGCATCCAGAAGATAGTTCCCTAGAAGATATGGCTGTTCATATTTTTTATGCTTTTGGTAAAGCTCTCGGCATGCTCCACGATTACGGTATCGCTCATGGCCGTCCTGCGTTGCGTGATATTGTATATGATCCAGATGCGGATAGCGTGATGCTCCTCGATTGGGAAAACGCACGCCGCTGGCCAGAATTCACGCCTGCTGGATGGGACTTACTTATTTTCATCCACAGCTATATCCGTGAAGGTGATTTGCCTAATACCTATCTATATGCGGCTATGAATGGCTATAGCTCTGCCCGTTGTGCACGAGAAACCGTTCTTCATGTGAAAGAAGTTTTACGCAAACGAGACTATCTATTTAAATTCTGCCGTTTATTGGAACCGTTCCATTTTGTAGATACAGAAGCAGCCGTAAAATCCTTTGATTTTATACAAGGACTAAAAATAGAATAACTGTGTATGACTAGTTAATTCTTGCAAAAACAGAATACTAAGAATACCGCAAATGACCCTCCAGTATGGTGAGGGTCATTTTATTATGGTAAAATAGATTGTATACACGGTGATATTTTCACCAGCATCAGTTAGCATTAGAAAATCATAAGTCCAGTATAGGGGAGTTATGACGAGGTATAATAAGTGGAATATATTATTTCATTCATGGAAACATATGGCTATGTAGCTATGTTTATTGCGATGGTTCTAGAGAATGCAAATGTGCCAATTCCTAGTGAAATTGTGCTTGGATTTGCAGGTTATTTGATTGCTCAAGGGATATTTGATTTGCATACGACAATGGTCGTTGGTACATTAGCTGGTATCGTTGGATCTATTTTATCGTATTGGATGGGGGAATATGGCGGTCGTCCATTATTATTGAAATACGGTAAATATGTATTCTTTAATGAGCATAAATTTGAACTCGCTGAAAAGATGTTTAATAAATACGGTGGTGCAGCTATATTCTTTGGTCGCTTATTACCTGGTGTTCGTACATTTATTTCCTTTCCGGCTGGTATGGCGCGCTATCCATTGTGGCACTTTATCGTTTGGACTGTGTTCGGTACTATTCCTTGGACGATTTTACTCGTATATTTAGGAAAAGTGCTTGGGGAAAACTGGAAAGATCTTATTCAGTATAATCATGAGTTTTTGCTAGTTGTGATTGTTGTCTTTGCCGTTGTGGCTGCCGTGCTTGGATTTAAATACTATAAGAATCACCGTAAATCATAAGGAGGTCACAATGAAATTATCTCGTTTGACGCCTGTGTTGTTTGTTGTTTGGTTGGTATTCTTTATGGTAGCTAATAATATACTACCTGTAACCGATCCAGTAGAATCGAATTATGCGTTAACTGCTAAGGAAATGGTGCTGTCTGGCAATTGGTTATCGCCACAGATTTATGGGACATATTGGTATGACAAGCCGATTATGATATATTGGCTGATTGCATTAGCTTTTAAAATCTTTGGCATTGCCGACTGGGTTGTTCGTTTACCAAGCGCTATATTTGGTGCCTTGTCAGTAGCTGCCATGTTCCAATCTTTACGGACTTTCAGTCGACGGTGGCTCGCTGGTTTGGTAGGCTCCTCTATTCTTGGTACATCTCTTATGTTCTGGGCTGTCGCTCATGGTGTTATCACCGATATGGTATTGTTATATACGACATTGATGGTTATGATGTATGCATACAAAGGGTTGAATGAAAATTCCAGTACGGCTATGATCGTAGCTTACGTATTTTCCGGATTAGGCGTTTTGACAAAGGGGCCTGTGGCGCTCGTTTTGCCGGGCTTGATTTTGCTTGTTTACGTTGCGCTTTGCCGCTCAAAACAAATGCTGTTCCGTCTCTTTGATTGGAAGGGGATTCTGGCCTTTCTTATCGTTGCCATGCCTTGGTATGTCTATATGTATAGTGCCCATGGACAAGCCTTTTTGGATGGATTCTTAGGCCTTAATAATGTGACACGTGCGACTCAGTCTGAACATCCGGAAGATAATGTGTGGTGGTATTATATCGCTATCTTCTTAGGGGCCTCTTTACCGTGGACTGGCGCTGTCATTTATGGAATGATAACGGGCTTTAAACAACGCCATAAGTGGTATATATATTGTATGTGTTGGGGCGTGGGTACTGTTCTATTCTATTCCTTGATGGCCACTAAGTATCCTCTATATACATTTATTAGCCTTGTGCCTTTCAGTATTCTTGGTACATTAGGAGCTATGAAAGCACTGCGTCCTGGGCGCCCTCGTTATGTCCCGTGGATTGTAGTAGGTCCAACCCTCCTATTATGGGGTGCTTATGTTGTGGCTTCCTTCTTTGCTCCTTGGGGCTATTATGGGTTGCTCTATGTTTTTGCAGGCGTATCCTTGTTGGGGTTGTTCTGGTTCTGGTGGACTCGCCAACGTTATCGTTTGTTGAGCATTGTCGTAATCGGTACGATGCTCATTTCCTCGATTGTGGTACTCGAAGGCTTGGTGCCTCTTGTTAAGCAACGTAGTTCTATCAATCTTATCCCTGTTGTAGATAAGTATAATGGTGATGTGTATTATTACAATGGGTATAGTACATCTGTCGTATACTATACAGGACATGAGGTCATTCGTATCAAGGGTGACAGCAGTCGTTGGGATGACAAGGATAAATTAAAACATCGTAGTGCTGAATGGGATAAGAAATACCTTATGGAACAAGTGACGGAGGACGAGTTTATCAAGCGTTTGGCTGAAGGTAAGCAAATCATGGTCATCGTTCCAAAGGGCGAAATTAACCACTTTAAACAGTCTAGTATTGCACCGTATGTTGGTGAGTACAGTGAGACTGGTAGCTCTGAGATCTATATTTTGAATAAACGACAAGCTTATATTGAAGAATAATATATTGTAAATTTTGTTTGTGAAAGTAGCATCAACCGCTCAATGCGGTTGGTGCTTTTTTGTGTATATAATCAAGACAATTAATGTATATATTATGTCCTAATTACTATGTATACATTTTTGAGATTAAAACCTATTGTAGTCATATGTATTGTTGACATATTAAAAACATATTGATATAGTAGGTTATATAATTTTTTTAGAACGAGGTGTTCTGAAACCTTATTTCATCTAGGTTTTAGAAAAGTGCGGAAATGACATGTGTCAAAAACGTCCCTTGTTGTGAGGCAGAAAGAGGGGAAGATATGAAGAAAACTTGGTATCTAATCATTGCGGTGGTCCTCTTGGTTATCAGTGGTATAGCCTATGGCTATCATGAACACCATAAACCAAAGACGGCTCAAAAATTAAAGATTGTACGCGTAGCCTATTTACCAATTACGCATGCATTACCGGTATTTGCTACGAAAGAACTGGAAACTCCAGATGGTCCGGTTCATGTGGAACTTGTTAAGTATGGATCTTGGCCAGAGCTTATGGATGCCTTGAATACAGGTAAGGTAGATGCAGCAGCAGTTCTTGTTGAGCTTGGTGTAAAGGCCCGTGAACAAGGCATTGATGTGCGTGCTGCCGCACTTGGTCATACAGAAGGTAATATCATCATCGTCAACAATGATATTAATTCTGTGCAAGACTTAAAAGGTAAATCCTTTGCTATCCCTCATAAACAATCCACACAAAAAATCCTCGTAGATCTTATGCTTGAACGGGCTGGTCTTAGTGAAAAAGATGTACAAATCGTAGAGATGAGCCCTCCTGAAATGCCATCTGCTTTGGCGGTAGGTCAAATTGCAGGCTATAGTGTAGCAGAACCTTTTGGTTCTCTCGCATTGGAAATGGGGATAGGTAAGGTCTTTGAAGACCCTGACCACCTCTGGCACGACAATATTTGCTGTGCCCTCGTGTTTAATGGAAAATTTGTGGATGAACACCACGATATAGCGAAAGCTTTCACCAAGGCCTATCTTGATGCAGGTAAATACCTAGATGAGCATCCAGAGGCACAAAAAGAGATTTCCTTAAAATATATGAAGTTTAAGGATCCTGTTATCGAACGTTCTTTACAAGTGATTGGGTTTGGAGATTTAGCCCTTACAGAAGATCGTTATAATGCGCTCGTGCATCATATGACGCACATTGATTTGATTAAAAAAGTGCCAACCTATTCAGAGTTTGTAGATACATCATTGTTACCATAGGAGGGGACCATGAAGAAATATACATATGTGCCGGGCGCATTTATTGCAGTCTGGCTGATTTGGGAGTTAATCGTTCGACTCGGCGGATTTAACGAAGCTTTATTGCCGACGCCATATAAGGTATTACTTGGCTTTGGAGAACTTATTGGAGATGGGGTTCTCTTTAAAGATATTGCAGACAGTTTAGTACGCTTCTTTATCGGCTATATTATTTCTGTCGTAGCAGGTGTATTCCTCGGCCTAATCTTGGGTTGGTATAAAGGAATTTGGAACTACATCAACCCTATCGTCCAAGTGATTCGACCAATTTCTCCAGTGGCTTGGTTGCCATTTATCGTTCTATTCTTTGGCATCGGTCAAGTACCAGCTATTGTTATCATCTTTATTGCAGCATTTTTCCCTGTGCTATTATCTACGGTGTCTGCCATTCAAAATATCGACCCTGTATATATCAAGGTGGCGCGCAACTTTGGTATTAGACAGCCTGAACTGTTATTTAAAATTGTGTTGCCTGCTGTATTTCCTGGCATCGCATCTGGTCTTCACATCGCCCTTGGTACGGCGTGGATCTTCCTTGTAACCGGTGAAATGGTAGGTTCTCAAACAGGTCTAGGCTTCCTCATCATCGATATGAGAAATAATTTGCGTAACGACCTATTGATGGTAGCCATCTTGACCATCGGTTTTGTTGGGCTTTTACTCGATTGGGGTGTATCCCTCATCGAAAAATGGATTTACAAACGTTGGGGTATTGAGAAATAGGAGGTGGCCTCATGGGTTACATTTCGGTGCGCAATGCACACAAGGAATTTATAAAAGATGGGGAACCACTCACCATTCTTGAAGATATTAACTTAGACATTGAAAAGGGCGAGTTTATTTGCCTCTTAGGTCCTTCTGGTTCCGGTAAAAGTACATTATTAAATGCAATGGCGGGCTTTGAGCTCGTTACATCTGGTTCTATTACTATCGACGGCGAAGAGGTGAAAGCACCTCAACTCAGATACGTAACGGTATTTCAAAACTATGGCTTGTTGCCATGGCGTACGGTAGAAAGTAATATTGAACTAGGCCTTGAAAGTAAAAAGGTACCCAAAGAGGAACGCCCTACTATTATCGATAAATACGTTAAGATGGTAGGCCTCGATCATGCTCGCAATCGCTACCCTGCAGAATTATCTGGGGGGATGCAACAACGTGTATCCATTGCCCGTGCACTAGCTGTAGATCCGGATATTATCTTCATGGACGAACCGCTAGGTGCCCTCGATGCATTAACACGTATCAACTTACAAGACGAAATCTCTCGCATCTGCCGCGAAGAAGGTAAAACTGTGGTATTCGTTACCCACGATATTGAAGAGGCCGTAGTTTTAGCAGACCGCGTTGTAGTACTAGCGGCAAATCCAGGACGTGTACAAACTATCATCCCTGTAAATATCATCGATAGAACGGACCGCACATCGGCATCCTTTGTTAATATTCGAAACCATATCTTTGAACAATTCCAATTGGCAAAAGAAGACAAAATCGAGTTCTATATTTAGTTGTATATGTTCCAAAAGAAGTACCCAAGAATTTCTATGCTTGGGTATTTTTATATTTCTTATGCAATTCGTGTCATTATCATGTATAGTAGATATATATTATTTATTACCTATAAAATTTAAATTGGAGGCTGTATGTCTTTATTTGAGTTAGAGAAGACCTTGTCTTTTGATGAATATATAGCAACCTTTGATGCGGAGCGTGTGGCGAAGGTGCACGATTTTGTAGATTGGCTCGCTCAGTATCAAGGTGGCCTCGTCCATAATCCTTGGGGTGAGGTAAATCCTGATTTAGAGATTGTTACAGATGGTTTTGATGCGGCCCAAGTGCGTCGAGATAATTTGGTAGCCTATTTATTACCGCGCTTAGGTCGAGCCAAGGTATTTGTAGTGGCTGAGGCAGTAGGATATCAAGGCGGACGTTTTAGTGGCATTGCTATTACTTGTGAAAGAATGCTATTAGATAAGCACAAAACCATTCGTGCGAAGGATATAACGCCGATTCGGTTGGAACGCACTAGTTCGCCTACTAGCTCTTTATTAAAAGGAACACAGCAGAAGGACGGTTTTAACGAACCAACTGATACGGTGGTGTGGAGTGCTATCGTTGAAAAGGGGATAGATCCGTATGATACGTTGTTGTGGAATATATTCCCCTTCCATCCTCATAAGGATGGAAATCCATTGACGAATCGCACGCCTACGGATAAAGAGCAACAATTAGGTTGGGAATATACAAAACGCTTGTTAGATTTACATATAGAATTAGGTGGCGTAGAACCTCTTGTGCTCGCTGTAGGGCAAAAGTCTGCTGATACGATGGGCAAATTTGGTCTGTCTGCTATCGGCTTACGCCATCCTGCAAACGGTGGCGCCAATCTATATCGACAAGGCTTTGCGGAGGCCGTAGATGAATACTTGGAGAGAAGTTTATGAAACGTTATTGTGATACTTGCCGTCAATATTGTGACGAGGCAGCTATGTTTTGCCCTACTTGTGGGCAGTATACAGTGGCAACAGAGGTGGAGCGCATTGCGCTAGAAGGTGATGTAATCTATCCCATGGCTCATTATCAGATGAGTTATAAGGATACATATCTCTATGTGATGAATAAGTTCCTGGATACGGATGGTCGTGCTTCGCGAAGGGAGTTTTTTCAATTCCTTTTACTGTGGCATATTACTATGGTTGGTTTACTTGCCTTTTTCTATGTTTTGACGGTTATATTTCAAACAGGACCGTATTTAATCGGTTTAGGTGGGGTCTTGACTGCTATATTATGCTTAGTTTCCTTGCTTCCATTAGGGTCGTTATGTGTGCGCCGACTTCATGATACGGGGCGAGGTAGCATGAGCTTGTTACTATTCCTCATTCCATTTGTCGGACCATTGATTTTACTGTTGTTATTATGCCAAAAAGGTCAACAGCAGGATAATCAATATGGCAGTGCATTGAAGCATATCGTCATAGATGCAAGGCTAGCTTCTATTATGAAAGTATCCCCTACGAGTAGTTCGTTAACAACGAGAGTTTTAATTGTTGTTCTTGTAACTATATTATGCGTATTTGGATTTTCTTTACGAACTATGGGACCAGAAAATGAAGTATTCCCTTCCGGGTGGTTTACAAATGCCATTGTTGGCGAAGGTAGTGAAGATGCCGCTCGTGCATCAGTACAAGGCTATTTTGATGCAGTAAATAATAAGGACTATGATAAGGCTTTCACGTATGTGATGAACCAAGTTAGGGCTAATCCGGTAGAAAAGCAAAAATGGCTCATATCTATGCAGCAAGGTGCAAAAGTGGATATGGTTACTTTGGATGTGGCACGGTTGAGTCGTTCAGGCAGTTTAAAGCGTATTGTATTTGAAGCAGATTTACAAATTACAAAGGCTGGCGAAGGCATGGTAGCGGCTAAACCAATGAAGCGATATATTTCTCTTATTGAAGAAAATGGTGCTTGGCATATTGAAGCTTTTTACAAACATTTGCCTGATGATGATAAATAAATATGATATATAAACACGGCTAGATTTTGTACGGTTATTAGATAAATCCGTACAAGCTTAATGAAATAGCGTTAACGTAAGGGGCCTCTTTTGTTAACGCTATTTTTATGTTATAATAATGACAACGTATGAAAGCGAGGCTTTCATCAGAACGATCGGATTATAATGAACATTAAACGGTAACGAAGAGAACGTAACGTCGCGGCTGACGCGTTTAATGGTACACTATACTCATTTGCACGAGGCGAATGGACAAAAGGACTTGAACGGTAACAATTGGTTGCGCTATTTTTGCGCCTATTTGAAAGACGCTGCTGGATAGCGCCTTTTTCGTTTGTCCGTTCCTCTGTAAAGATCAAATTTTAATGATAGGTGAAAATATATGTTAAACAAATTAATGAACAAAATTTTAGGAGGAACTGTGAATACAACAGATAATCAACATACTGCACAAGTGACTGCAGTAGAGACGGCTCCGTCTGCTCAAGGTGAGCAAAAAACAACGCGCCGTCGCACCAATACACGTCGACCTGTGGGAGAACACCGCAATACAGAAGGTCGTCGCACTGGTGAACGCCGTCATACAGACGAAGCTAGTCAAAATGGCGAAGGCCGCCAACGACGCACGACACATACAAGACCAAATACACGTCGTCAACGTCCAACAGCAGAGCAAGGCGAACAACAAGGTACAGAACGTAAACCTCGCCAACCTCGTCAAACCCGTACAACTCGAAGCGGTGAAAATACACATCGTACTGAACGAAATGGCGAGAATACTCGTAATATAAGAAATACACGTAATACGCGTACACGTAATACGAATGATAATAATCGTAATGAAAATACTAACAACCGTCGTACGCGCACTAACAATCGGCCGATGACTCGCAACCAAGAGGTTCAATCCGATTTAATTGGTCGTCAACCATCGGGCTCCAATAAGGGTAAATTTCAAATTATCCCTCTTGGTGGCCTTGGTGAAATCGGTAAAAATATGACCATTTTTCAATACGAGGATGAAATCATCGTTCTTGATGCAGGTCTTGCGTTCCCTAGTGAAGATATGCTTGGCGTAGATATCGTTATTCCTGATATGAGCTATATCATTGAGAATAAGGACCGCGTGAAAGCAGTCGTTATTACACATGGTCACGAGGACCATATTGGTTCCTTAGCGTACCTTATGAAGGAAATTAACTGCCCTGTATATGCTACAAATCTTGTTTGTGGCTTGATTGAAGGTAAGTTTAAAGAGCATAAAGTATCTCCAAAATGCCTTCGCACGATTGCAGCAGGCGATGAAGTGCAAATCGGTCAAGTGAAGGTTGGTTTTATCCAAACTAATCACTCCATTCCTGATTCCGTTGCGGTGTACTTCGATACACCTATCGGTACTGTACTTCATACAGGGGACTTTAAAATCGACCAAACACCAGTTGATGGCAAATTGATGGATATTCATAAATTTGCAGAACTTGGCAACAAGGGCGTACTAGCATTGATGTCCGATTCTACAAATGTAGAAAAACCTGGTTTTACTGGTTCTGAAAGCTCCGTTGGACCTGCTATTAAACAAGCTGTAGGTGCTGCAAAAGGCCGCGTTGTATTGGCTACATTCGCATCTAACGTATCTCGTATCCAACAAGCAATCGATGCGGCGGTTATGTTCAACCGTAAGGTTGTCGTTATGGGTCGCAGCATGGTAAATGTTACAGAAATCGCACAAGAACGCGGTTATTTGAATATTCCACCAAATACGATTATCGACGTAGATGTAATGCACAACTATACAGATGACCAAATCATGATTTTAACAACTGGTTCTCAAGGTGAACCGATGGCGGGCTTATCCCGTATGGCTACAAGCAACCACCGCACTGTAGAATTGGCACCAAATGATACTGTTATTATCTCTGCTACACCAATTCCAGGCAATGAAGGTGCTGTTGGTAGAACTATCGATAACTTACTTCGTCTAGGTTGCCATGTTGTATATGGCAAAGATCGTGGCATCCACGTATCTGGTCATGCGAGCCAAGAAGAGCTTAAAACAATGCTCAACCTTGTGCGTCCAGAATACTTTATCCCGGTTCATGGTGAGTACCGTATGTTACGTCGTCATGGTGAACTTGGTGTGGCTATGGGCGTAGACCCTAAGAAGGTCCTCATCGGCGATAATGGTCAAATCTTTGAATTTGATAAAGACGGTGGCCGTAAAGGTGGCCGTGTACAAGCGGGTGCTATCTTCGTTGATGGTCTTGGTGTTGGCGATGTTGGTAATATCGTTATTCGCGATCGTCAACAATTGGCACAAGAAGGCATGGTTATCGTTGTTATGGCCATGGATACTGCTTCCGGTACCATCATTGCAGGCCCAGATCTTGTATCTCGTGGCTTCGTATATGTACGTGATGCAGAAGAACTTATGCTTGAAGCAGAACGTCGCGTTCATCAAGTATTAGATGATTGTGAAGCACAACGTATCAAGGACTGGACTACAATTAAACAAAACGTGCGCGATGCATTGGGTAAATTCTTCTATGACAAAACACGTCGTAGACCTATGATTTTACCAATCATCCAAGACGTACACTAAATAAAATATCCCTCTCAAGCAGAATGCCGTGATTACATGGCGAACAGTCTTGAGGGGGATATCTTTATTATTTTGAGACACCATAAGTAGCGTAGTTGCTGTAGTTATCTACTATATAGGGTATTTGAAGTTACTTCATTAAACTGCTATAATTAAAAGATAACTGGTATCCTTTTAGTGTTGAATGGAGTATTATGAAACAAACAAATACAAGAGCTATGGTGGAAACGGCGTTTTTAGCGGCCATCGTAGTTGCATTAACCGTTATAGGCGCTAGTATTCCTGTTTTATCTTTGTTGGCTACTATCGTAGCTCCTGCGGCGATTGCTACAGTAGGTATCAGGAGGGGCGTTCGTTATAGTTGCTCAGCAGCTGTAGTAGCCTTTGTTATTGTTTCCATTTTATTGGGACCATTGACCGCTGTAGGAACAATCCTGATGTATGCAGTACCAAGCATTTTTATTGGACTCGGTTTTCGTAAACGTTGGTCCCCTTTAAAATTGATCTTGGTGCCTACACTAGCATTAGCGGTGACTACTATTATTACGCTCTTAGCATCAATGTCGATAATGTCCGTTGATTTACAGACATCCATTCAAAATATTGGTGATGAAGTACAAAATACATTTATAGACACAGTGAAACAACAATCGCTGCCACCAGAACAGACAGAGCTTTATATACAACAAATACAAGCGAGCTTAGTACAGATTAAAAGGATGCTTATCACTTATGCATTTTGTGCGTTTGCTGTTACGTCCTATATCTTGGCACGATTTACAGCATATATTGCAAAACGTACTAATAATCCTGTACAACCATTGCCTGCCATTTCATCCTGGCAAATACCTGTTTGGACGGCTGGTGTATTGGCTATAGGTCTTATTATTATTTATGGCTCATCCTTTGTTGGTATCAATAATGAGCTGCTTACAACTGTTGGTATGAACATTGCTTTATTTGGCGCCTTTGCTTGTGGCCTTAACGGTATCGCTTCTTTGCTTGGCGTTTTAGAAGGTTATGGTGTATCAAGGGTATTAAAAATTGTTATTATAGCTCTTTTATATGTCATGATGCCAATATCTCTAGTAACGTTTGGTGTTATGGATATGTTTTTAGATTTACGATCTCGTTTCAATCAACGAGGTTATTAATAGAAAGGAGGTTGCTATGAAATCCTTTCAACGAAGATGGGAAGCAATGGAATGGACCTTTATTGGTGTCATCGTTCTATTAATCTTAATCATCGCTTATTTAAATTGGCTATTAGCCATATTGTCACTCATCGTGGTGGTTGCTGTATACTTGATTAATTACAATACCATCCACAATCGTCGTCGCTTAGCACGCGAACAATTTGGTGCTATGATGAAGAATGTGACGCAGGCGGCTAACTTTGCATTACAAAACTTACCGACTGCTATTGTACTTGTCAATAAGCAAGGTACATTGGTATGGAATAATAGTGTATTTGCCGATTGGGTTCCGGTGGACTGGAATAAATTGCAAAAAATGTCCGCTTTGATTCCTGGATTTAGAATTGATAAGATTTGGGGCAAATCGGGGTTCTTGAAAGAGCAATACGGGGATCGCTATTTCCAAGTGGTGTACAAGTTTATCGACCCTCGCGATACAAGACCTGATGCAGATCCTAATGATGAATTAACGGAACATGCGGTTATGGCCTTGTATTTTAAGGATATTACAGCCATTGAAAAGGAACGTATTAAGGCGCAAGAAGAACAGCCTGTATGGGGCATGATTCAAATTGATAATATCGAAGAATTAACGAAGGGCCTCAGCGATAGAGAATATACAAATCTATGGGCTGAAATCAATAATATCGTCGTTGACGAAATCGATAAACACGAAGGTTTTATTCGAAACTTCCAAGATGATATGTACACATTTGCTATTTCTCGGGGCGCTTTGCAAGACATGGAAAATAACGGCTTTAATGTGCTTGAGCGCATCCGTAAATTGCCTTCTCCTCGTCAAGTGCCTGCTACGATTAGTATCGGGATTGGCGAAAATGCAGGCTCTGTTAAAGATGTGTCCGAACGTGCTCGCGCAGCTCTCGATATTGCCTTAGGGCGCGGTGGTGATCAGGTTTGCATTATGGATGGTGAAAGCACCCGCTTCTTCGGAGGCAATACAGCAGGTGTTGAAAAAAATACGCGCGTTCGTGCTCGTGTGGTTAGTCAAGCCATTCATGAATTGATGAATGATTCTGATAAAATCCTTGTTATGGGTCATCAACGTGAGGACTATGATGCATTAGGCGGTGCTATTGGCGTCGTATCAATTGCACGTACTCTTGGTAAAGAGGTGCGATTAGTACTTTCAAAAGAAACAAATGCCATTGATAAAATGGTACATGTTCTTGTGGAAGACGAATTTTGGAAAACTCATATCTTAACGCCTGCAGAAGCAAAATTGTGGGCTGATGCGAATACATTGGCCATCGTTTGTGACACGCATAGAACACCGATGGTAGCAGCGCCAGAGGCTCTTGAAGTATCTGAGCGACGCATTGTCATCGATCATCATCGTCGAGCAGCAGATTTTATTGAAAATCCATTGCTTACGTATTTAGAACCAGCTGCATCATCTACGAGTGAGCTCGTAACAGAACTTGTACAATATGCAGGAGTTCCTGTGAAACTTTCAAAAGCGGAAGCCACAGGCATTTACGCAGGCATCGTTCTAGATACGAAGAACTTCGTTCAACAAACGGGGGCACGTACCTTTGAGGCGGCAGCGTTCTTGCGCCGTGCAGGGGCGGATATTGAAAAGGTTAAACAATTATTTATTGAAACCTTCGATTCTATCCAATTGCGTGCTAAAATGGTATTTGAAGCCAGTCGTACTGAAGGGATTGCTATTTCTGTAGCACCTGAAGGTTTGAAGGATATGATGGCATTGGCTGCACAAAGTGCGGATATGCTCATCAGTAATGAAGATATTGAAGCAGCCTTTGTACTTTATCCCCTCAATGACGGTGGCATCGGCGTTAGCGCTCGATCCAAAGGCAAGGTAAATGTACAGGTTGTAATGGAATCCTTAGGTGGTGGTGGTCACAGAACAGTGGCTGGTGCCCAACTACAAGGTATGACGATAGAGGAAGGGAAGGCGGCTATTCTAGATAAAGCGCTAGAAGCCCTTCATTCCGCTGAAAAAGAGGAGGCATAATAATGAAAGTAGTATTGTTAGAAGATGTAAAAAAAGTTGGTAAAAAAGGCGAAATCGTTGAAGTAAGTGACGCATATGGTCGTAATGTATTGATTAAAAAAGGCCTTGGTCTTGAAGGTACAGCTACGAATGTAAACAATGCACGTCAAAAACAAGAATCCATTGCACATAACAAAGCAGTAGCAAATGATGAAGCTAAAATCTTAGCAGCTCAATTGACTAAGGTTGAAGTTACTGTTAAGGTTCGCATGGGTGAAGAAGGCCGCGTGTTCGGTTCTGTTACTGCTAAAGATATTTCCGATGCAGCGAAAGCTCAATACAAGGTAGATATCGACAAAAAGAAAATCGAAATTAAAGAACCGTTGAAAACATTAGGTGTTCATGATGTAGTGGTTCGTGTACATCCAGAAATTACGAGCACTATCAAGGTTAACGTAGTCGCTGAATAATTTTCGAATCACCATGCTCACAGAGTGTGGTGATTCTTTTTGTGCATAGAAGAGGCGTGACGCACGCTTTCATAGGGAAGATATTCATATTCTAGTTAAGGGGAGAAGGACATGGACGTACGCATACCACCGCATAATGAGGACGCGGAAAAGGCCGTATTAGGGGCGTTGCTAACCGATGGCTCATCATCTGGCGAAGCCGTTGATCTGGTAACAAGTATCGTAGATCGTAATGATTTTTATCGTGATACGCATCGAATCATTTATGATGCTATTTTAAATCTTGTAAAAAGCAACAAGACGGTAGATTTTATTACGTTAAGTGAAGAACTAGAACGACGTAAAAAATTGGATACCGTAGGTGGCATTGCTTATATTACATCTCTTGCGAATGAAGCGACAGGCTATAATATTGAAGAGCATGCGCGCATTATTGTAGAAAAAGCGCAAATGCGCCGTCTCATAGATGCAGGTAATAAGATTGTCGGTATGACTTATGCTGGCGAGGATGAGCCATCCGTCATTATGAATAAGGCGGAACAACTCGTTCTTGATGTAGGCGGTCAAACACAATCAGAATCGACATTTTCTCCCATTGGTGATGTAGTTCTTACGAATATTGATAGACTTAGTAAACTGCAACAACATAAGGGTTCTATTACAGGTGTACCAACTGGATTTAGAGATTTAGACTTCATGTTGAATGGTTTACAACGATCAGATCTTATTCTCGTAGCGGCTCGTCCGGCGATGGGTAAGACGGCTTTCACATTGAACATTGCTCAAAATGTAGCGATGGGGATTAAGCGGACCGTAGCATTCTTCTCCCTAGAAATGTCCAAGGAACAGTTAGTAGGACGTATTTTGTCCTCTGTGGCTGGTATTGAATCAGATAAGTTGCGCAAGGCTGACATGGATCCTAATGATTGGGGGAAGGTGATGGCTGCGGCGGATGAGATGAGCCAAGCTAACCTGTTCATCGATGATACGCCAGGCCTTACGGTGCAGGATATGCGCGCTAAGTTGCGCCGCCTCAAGGTAGAACATGGCCTTGATCTTGTCATCGTCGATTATATTCAGCTTATGCAGGGACGTAGCTCTGGTAAGGGCAGCGAAAATCGACAACAAGAGGTATCTGAAATCTCTCGTAATCTAAAACTGATTGCTCGTGAATTTAATGTGCCTGTTATTGCTTTGTCTCAGTTGTCTCGTAGTGTTGAAAGCCGCCCAGACAAGCGTCCGGTATTATCTGACCTTCGTGAATCTGGTTCCCTTGAACAAGATGCGGATATCGTTATCTTCTTGTATCGCGATAAATATTACGATGAAAACTCTGAAATGGGTGATAAGGCAGAGGTTCTTATCCGTAAACACCGTAATGGTGCAGTGGGTAGTGTAAAACTTCTATTTATTGGCGAGTTAACACGATTCTTAGATACGGTAGACGAAAATCGGGTTGGACCGGAACAATAAATGTAATCTGTCGTTGTGTTATCTACTTAGAATTAAAAAATTCAAAGCACAAAGGTATCTATTATTAGAAATATGTCTAATGATAGATACCTTTTTTATAGTTAAAATTATCCACAAAATAACAAACATACGTTTGAAAATATTGCGTATTTTTGTTATACTAATGATAGAAATTATGGAAATACTAATTTTTGTGAAAGTCGATACATTAGCGTTTTAAGGAGGTGTTGGTATGGGGTCAGCTGATACAGATCGGATGTATATGTGTATTGATTTAAAGAGCTTTTACGCATCTGTAGAATGTGCCGATTTGGGTGTGGATCCTTTTACAACACCGTTAGTGGTATCCGACAATTCGCGTGGCAAGGGAGCGATTACATTGGCCATCTCTCCAGCGCTTAAAAAGCTAGGCGTTAAAAATCGATCTCGCTTATTTCAAATTCCTTCACATATTGAATACATCACGGTAAAGCCTCATATGAAACGGTATATGCAGGCGTCGGCGCAGATTTATGGAACGCTACTAAATTACATATCCCCTGAAGATATTCATGTGTATTCTATTGATGAATACTTTATAGACATCACGCCATATACGAATTTGTACAAGAAAACGCCTCGTCAGTTGGCTCAACTCCTGCTTGATGCGGTGCTCGAGGCTACTCATATTTACGCTACTGTTGGCATTGGGACTAACTTATTCCTCGCTAAAATTGCCCTCGATATACTGGCGAAGCATGTGCCGGATTTTATAGGGTATCTTGATGAAAACCTTTTTAAAGAGCAAATTTGGCATCATCAGCCGATTACAGATATTTGGCAAGTCGGCAGCGGTATTGCAAATCGTCTGCGTAAATTTGGCGCCTTTGATTTGCATGGCATCACTCAAGTACCGGAACATAAATTATATAAGGAATTCGGTGTGAACGCAGAGCTGTTAATCGATCATGCGTGGGGCCGTGAAATCTGTACCATTGCCGATATTCACGCCTATAGACCATCTAAGCATTCTCTTTCACAAAGCCAAATTCTATTGCGCAATTATACGGCTGATGAGGCACGATTGCCCATGCGTGAAATGGTAGAGTCCTTAGTCCTTGAACTGTTACAGATTAAGGCAGTTACAAAGTGTATTCATGTTCACATCGGCTATGCAGCAGAGGATGTAAAGTCCACTGGTGGATCCAGAACTTTAGCACATTATACGGATTCATTTCAAGAGTTATGTCCCGCGGTACTAGCCTTGTTTGATAAATATAAACGGCCTCATGAGTTAATACGACGTATTGCCGTTAGCTTTGAAGATTTAGTTAATAAGGTCGCTGTACCGACTGAAATAGACCTGTTTAGTAATGCATTAACGGAGGCGGCAGAGCAAGAGGAACATATACAGAAAACCATGCTGAATATTAAAGGCCGTTTTGGTAAAAATGCTATCCTTCGTGCATCTAGCTTGCAAGAAGAAGGGACCATGCAGTTTAGAAATACATTGGTAGGCGGTCATAATGGAGAGTAGATTTTATAATAGGAATTGATGTATTGCGTGAGGGAAGGTATGCATTCATGAAACATCGGATGTCGCGTTTGCAACGGGCTAAACAATTTATGCCCTTTGCGGCGTTAAAGGGATTTGAAACCTTGCTGGCCGCCGTAGCACGGCCTAAGGAGTCTCGTGTAGAGCTATCTGAGGATCAACTAGAGGAACTAAATCGTACAATCCAATCATTGACAGACGGGAATTTTGTGCGAGTCCTATATTACAACGGTCATTGTTATACGGAGTTGGTGGGCGCCATAGAGATGATAAATAAGACGGCCCATACTATGTCTATAGAGGGGATTGTCATTACCTTTAAAGATATAAAAGAAATCAATCTTTATGAATGAAAATAGTAAATACTATAATGTAAAAATATAGAATTAGCCCATGCGTATAGGTGATACGTATGGGCTGTTTTATGTCTTATTAATTTTGATAATTTTTCTTGACATATAGTATAGATTCTATTAAAATAATATATGAACGAACATTCATATGTTATTTTAATTCATATAGGATGAAAGCTTTCTGTGCTTTCAAATATAGATAAAGGAGATATCATGGAAGAAACATTACTTCTAAAGGATTTGAACTGTGCGAACTGCGCAGCAAAAATCGAAGATCGTATCCGTAAAATGGATGTGGTAGAAACAGCTAATTTTACACTTGCTACACATCAATTAAAATTAACTGGCTCTTGGGAAGACCGTGAAGCTCTTAAGCGCGATATCCAAGATATTTGTGATGCTATCGAAGAGGGCGTAACAGTAGCTGATTACGAACGTAAATCTAAAGCAGCTATGGATGACCATGGTCATGACCACGACCACGACAGCGAGGCGGTGACAATTGCTGTTATCGTAGCAGGCTTGTTATTTATGATCTATGAAGCATTGACTTCTTTTGTACCATCAATCGGATTGCCAGAATCTATTGAAACGCCAATTTACTACGTTGCTTATGTACTCCTTGCATTTCCTGTATTGCGTACAGCAGCGCGTAATATCTTAAAGGGTGAAGTATTTGATGAAAACTTCTTGATGTCTATTGCTACATTAGGTGCCATCGCTATCGATGCATTGCCTGAAGCAGTTGGTGTTATTTTATTCTACCGTATCGGTGAATTCTTCGAAGAAAAAGCAACAGAACGTAGCCGTACAGAAATCATGAACGCTGTTGATATGCGTCCTCAAGAGGTACGCGTTGTAGATACATGCGGCGGTGGCGAAATCGTAGTTATGGCTCCTGAAAAGGTTGAGGTAGGCTGGACTATTGAAGTTCGTCCTGGCGATTTGATTCCTCTAGACGGTACGATTCTTGAAGGTGAAACTCGCGTCAATACGGCTCCTGTAACCGGCGAACCAGTTCCTGTTCGCGCAGAACCAGGTACACAATTGATGTCTGGCTGCATCAATGAAACTGGCCGTATTACGATGCGCGTCGATAAGGTTCTAGAAGAATCCATGGTTACTAAAATTCTTGATGCTGTTGAAAATGCGGCTGCATCAAAACCTAAAATCGATAAATTCATTACGCGCTTTGCTCGTGTATATACTCCAATCGTAGTAGCCCTTGCTCTTGCTGTTGCGATTATTCCATCCCTCATTACTGGCGAATGGCATAAATGGATTTATACAGCCTTAACATTCCTTGTTATTTCTTGTCCATGTGCATTGGTACTAAGCGTGCCACTTGCATTCTTCTCCGGTATTGGTAACGCATCCAAACATGGCATCTTGCTTAAAGGTGGTCGTGTTATCGAAGCATTGGCTAATGTGAAAGCAGTAGCTCTTGATAAAACAGGTACTATTACATCTGGTGAATTTAAAGTACATAATGTTGAAACTGTAGCGTCTAATGTAAGTAGTGCTCAATTGTTATCCATGGCGGCAACTATCGAAGCCGTATCTAATCATCCAATTGCAACAAGTATCGTTGCTGAAGCAAAGAATCAAGGCCTTACAGTAGAACCTTCCAATTTTGTTCAAGAATTGGCTGGCGAAGGTATGGTAGGCACGACGGAAGATAAACAAATACTCGTTGGTAACCGTCGCCTTATGGAACGCTATGATGTACAAGGCTATCCAACAGAACTTGCTGAATACGGTACAGAAGTTCTTGTAGCCGAAGGTAATACATACCTTGGCCGTATTATCATCGCAGATGAAGCTCGTCCAGATTCTGCTGAAGCGATTGCTGATCTTAATCGGCAAGATATTAAAACTGTTATGCTTACTGGTGATGCTGAAGCAAGCGCTAACTATATCGCCAAAGAAACGGGTGTAAGCGCAGTACGTGCTCAACTATTGCCTCAAGATAAATTGTCCGTTGTTCAAGATATTCGCTCTGAATATGGTCCTACCATGTTCGTAGGCGATGGCATAAATGATGCGCCAGTTCTTGCTGGTGCTGACGTAGGTGGTGCGATGGGTAGCGGCGCTGATGCGGCTATCGAAGCGGCCGACGTTGTGTTCATGCGTCCATCTTTGACCGCTATTGCACATATTCTTGATTTGTCCAAATCAACATTGCGCGTGGCTTGGCAAAACGTTGTATTCGCCATTGCTGTTAAAATCCTTATCATGTTGCTTGGCCTCTTAGGCTATGCATCCATGTGGTGGGCTGTATTTGGCGATACAGGCGTATCCATCCTTTGTATCTTAAACTCTGTCCGCATCTTGAGTAGAAAATAATACTGATAGATAATAAACTGCTCCTACATTGTATTAGGCAATGAGGAGCAGTTTTTCTATGTAAAACTTTCACAAGAGAATTGAATAGTACACCTAAATAGTATATAATTTTAAAGATGAGATACAGTATTTTCGCTCGGAAGGAGGGATAACATGATTACGGTGTACAAGCACATAGAAGAAGAGTTAGTAGCCGATTACACGGTATCAGATGCCACAAAAGGTTCATGGGTAAATTTGGTGAACCCAGACCCCGATGAGTTATCCCTTATCAATATCCTGACGGAAATTCCTACAGACGTATTAAAGACCGCCCTCGATATGGAAGAACGTTCTCACGTGGAGTTAGAGGACAATTATATCTTTGTTGTTATTAACATTCCTGTTGTTCGTGGCAATGATATGTACGATACGGTGCCACTTGGTATCTTTTTGACGCCAGATTTCTTTATTACCATCTGTTTAGAAGAATCTGAAGTGCTCTATCCATTTATTTCCAATCAGATTTCTACGTTCTATACGTATAAAAAGACCCGTTTCTTGTTCCAAATTTTGTATCGCACGGCGACCATGTTCTTGCGTTACTTGCAACAAATCAACCGTCGTACCGACGATATCGAAGTCCAATTGCGTCATACTACAAAGAACAAGGACTTCTTTCAATTGTTGGAATTACAGAAATCCATGACATACTTTACGTCCGCTTTGCGTACGAATGGTACCGTTATGGAGCGTTTATTGCGCTTGCGTGGTCACAGTTCCTATAAACACCTTCTCAAGATGTATGAGGAAGATGAGGATTTATTAGAGGACGTTATCATCGAGAATAAACAGGCCATAGAAATGGTTGAAATGTATTCTAATATCTTGATGAACATGATGAACGCCTTTACATCCATCATTTCAAACAACCTTAATATGGTTATGAAAATGTTGGCAGCCTTGACGATTACCTTGGCCGTACCGACCATCATCTTTAGCTTGTGGGGGACCAACGTGCCATTGCCGTTTCAAAACGATGAAAATGGATTCTTCGAGGTTGTGGGCATCTCCGTAGCCTGTTCCATCGTGGCCATCATTGGCATGTGGAAAAAAGATCTTTTCTAAGATACTAATTATAATAGATATACTGAAAGCTGGCTTTAGGCCAGCTTTTTTGTCTCTAGTATAAGTAGTTCTACATGGGAGATATCTGAGGTTACCTCTATTCAATTGTTGCACACTTCAATATAAATCTGCTATAATATACCATTATGGAGAGGTGTCCGAGTGGTTTAAGGAGCTGGTCTTGAAAACCAGTGACTCCGCAAGGGGCCGTGGGTTCGAATCCCACCCTCTCCGCCATTCAATTTTATGAATTTCAATGACTATCAAAGAATATGAAAGAGTAAATAAAGCTAGATAATAACTGCTTTATTGATACTCTTAGATATTCATAAGTAGTTTATAAGTTAAGTATAATTTGCCCCCTTTTTTGCCCCCTAAAATTTATGTGGTAGAATAGAGGGAAAAGTAGTAACTATAATGTTTTCAAAATCATATAATCACTTCTAAAGCCCCTTAGGTTAATGCCTATGGGGTTTTATCTTAGATTATTTTATTATTAAGTTTGTAAGAGTATAATACATTTGTGACAAGTAAATAAAAAATGAGAAGGAACTCTGTTATAATGAAGTTGCTTAATCCAAACATCATAACAAAAGGAGTTTCTTCTCATGCATTCTATTATAACTGAGGAATTAAGGTTTCGTAAACGAGTATGTAAATATGCTATAAAGCATGGAAATAATGCTGAAGCTGCACGCCGTTATCATACTAGTAGACAACAAGTACAACGTTGGGTAAAGCGTTTCGACGGAACTATCGATTCACTTCGATTGTACAGTCGTAAACCACATTCTCATCCTAATCAACACACTGAGGAAGAAGTAGCACTTATCAAGCGTATGCATTCTAAGTTTAAACATGAAGGGCTATCTCAAGTATATGTTGAGGCAAAGAAGCGTGGTTATGAACGCTCATATGGCTCTATGTGCCGACAAATAAGATGTCATATTAAAGAGAAAAAGGTTGTTAAATCTGTTCCAAAAAGCAAGTGGAAACCAGATCTAGTAACATATCCAGGAGAAGAGGTTCAGATTAATATAAAATACGTACCTCACGAGAGTTTAAAATTTTCAACACAAGGAAAATCTTACTATCAACTTACAGCTATTGATGAGTTTTCTAGAAAAAGAATTCTAAAAATTGTAGATGAAAAAAGTGTTACTAATACAAGTCGGTTCTTATTAAATTTAGAAGCCAAAATGGGATTTTCTATTCATACAATACAAACAGATAATGGTCGTGAATTTACAAACTATGGAGTAAAAAATCGAGAGTGTTTATTTGATATTGTATTAAAAAGATTGGGGATAGAGCATAAAACGACAAGACCATTTTCTCCGTGGCAGAATGGAAAGGTAGAGCGCAGTCATCGAATTGATAGCGAGAAATTCTATTCTCGTAAGTTTAATAGTATGGAGAGTTTTCTAAAAGCACATAGTCGATATGCTAATAGATATAATAATATTGCACAGAAAGTCTTAAACTTTAAATCACCAAATCAAGTTATAACAGAGTACTTTATGAATCAAAAGGCATAAGTATTTGTCACAAATGTTTGATTACTCTAGATCTTAGATTATTTTATTATTAAGTTCCTATATACAGTCAAGGATATTATTGCTAAAATAAATATAATATATAGACTAGGAGGAATGAATATGGCTAGTGCGTTAGAAGTGGCAAGATATATAGTACAAGAATCATTACATAGAAATTCACCAGTTAGCAATTTAAAGTTACAGAAGTTACTATACTTTGTTCAAGGTTCATCCTTAGCCGTGAATGGTATTCCTGCATTTGATGATGAGATTGTTGCATGGAAATATGGACCGGTAGTAGAAAGCGTATATTATACATATTCTATGTACGGTGCGAATGATATTATTCCGCCATGTGAGGAAGAAATTATATTAAGCTCAAACTTGAAATCTATAATAGATTTTGTATTATCAAGCTTGTTGCCTTTTTCTGCTATTGAGTTAGTTAATGAAACTCATAAATATAACTCGCCATGGGATAGAGTAGATATGTATGATGTAATTGATATTGATAGTATAAAAGCTTATTTTTTAGAACATTATTATAATATTAAAGGTTCTGAAAAATGAGTGATTTACATAACAATGGTATTAATAATATATCATTTTCTAAAATAGGAAGAAGTTCTGTAGATACTCAGTTAACAACTAGTGCGGAGAATGAAGAAGTTAAGCTTCTTAATGTATTCCTTATTGAGTTAAGTAAGACAGATGTAACTAAATTCTCGGAAGATGATCAAATAAAAGAATTAGCTCTAAATACGTTAGATAAGATATATGAAAAAGGATTTAGACACTTATATTCTGAAATATTTAGATGTATGATTGACTTTGGTAAAGACATTAAAGAAGGCAGTCGTTTACATAATTTAAATTTTAATATGAAGTCTCTTTATGATTATACGAATAGATTAGATGCGGATTGTTATAATGGTTTAGAGAGGTCTTATAATCCAGATTTAAATAAAAAGGTTGCTAAACTATATGATCATATTGCATTAGAATTTTCTAGAATAGCTTATTGGGTTTCTAACAAGGAAGAAATTGATAATCAGTTATCTAAGACTAAGAAGACACTTAAAAATATGAAGACTCAATCGGCAGATTTGATTGTAAGTGTTAATAATGCCAAAAAAGAGGCAGAAAATTTAAAAACTAGTCAAGTTGCTGTTTTAGGTGTTTTCATAAGCATTTTAATGGGGTTAATTAGTCAAGCATATATAGTAGGCCAAAGTTTATCTAATATTATTGATAAATCTAATTTAGGTGCTTTATTGATTCTAATTATAATTGCATCTGTTTGTACAATAACAGCTGTTTTAGTATTATTATACATAGTTGGTAGGATTATAGGTAAAGATATATTTCCTAAATGCCCTAACTTAGACGATAGTATCTCTTCTGATAATATTCAATATGATGACTGTAGTATATTACGTAGGTTAAAGTGTAGACTCCCTTATCTGTATGGCTTTTATCAACTTGTAACGGTATTGCTTTTATTTGTAATAGTATTTTTTTATATACCTTGGAGTAATATATTAGGTTTTATATCAAGTTGTTTTTCCTCTTTTTTAGAGTTTTTAAATAATGTACTTATTTTGACAACAAATTTAATACATAACATATGTCTAAATATAAATGGTAAATAGTAAATAGAGTGATAGGTGACTTGTAATTGTCATTTATGTTACTGATAAAAGATATAAAACTCCTTAGGTTTATTCCTAGGGGGTTTTATTTTGCTCTATATTATAGGATACGTTAACTTTTGTTAACAACTTAATACATATGTTTCAATGTAACAGTCATGTAACTATGTTATCAGCTATTGTCTTATAATAGATAGCCTTAGCTTTTATTAGCCTTTTTTAGGGGGTTCGAAATATTAGGAAATTAAGTTATTGATCTATGAAGTAGGAGATAGAAAACTTAGTCTTTTATATAGAGTTTTGCTTGTTCTACTGTAGGCAGTTCAATAGACTTCTTTAGTATTTCCTTGATTATATGGCTTATTTTTGTTGTGCTAACGCTTGTTATTTCGTCTACATAGGTATCAATGATGTATCTAATATCAGAATAGGGCAGGGTAGTTATATCCTGTAAACGTCCTTTGATATATGACCGCATCAATACAATATTAGCGAATTTGATGCCAGTATCTTCGATTTTAACAAGTTCATCTGATAGGTCGTGTTTCTTATTGGTATGTGTTGAAGTTATTCCGTATGTTGATATTTTTGCAGTAGAGTTATAATGCTTGATAATTTCTTGTAACTCTAGGTACTGGTTATTAAGTTTCTTATAGCTTGATAATATGGCTCTGATGTGGTTCTTTTCGCTTGCCTTAGGTGTATTCTGATTGGTTGTAATATTGTTTGTGAAACGGAAAGTATAAGAGGTGGGGTTAGGCTTTCTTTGTCTTTCTATTTCTTTTTTGAATGCTTGTTCTTCTCTATATGCTCTATAATCAGTTGCGTTCATAGTACCTGCCTTGTTATTATTGATAGACGGTACGAAAAGAAAAGTACCATCGTAAGATCTAACATTAACTTTGATGAATGGGTAACCATTTTACATGATGAGAGAGTAGCTAATGCTATTGTTGATCGATTACTTCACCATGCCCATGTGATAAGCATAACTAGTGATTCATACCGATTATGAAATCATATGCAGCAGAAGGAATAACTGTACATTGTACATCATCAAAATTGTACATTCTTATATTGACATTTACACCTGCTCGTGGAATGGAAATGTCAGTATTTATATAATTTTTACCTTTCTTTAAAATAAAATTCATTTATTTAGCCTGTATGCTCGTTTTTGTGTATGTCTTGATAGATTGTACCTAATAGGATTTAAAGGACGATTTAGAGTGAATTAGGCTATGTAAATTAAAATTATTGAAGTGTGATATATGCAGTAATTACCTATATTTGTAGCACTTTTTAATATGGTTATTACTGAATATCTGTGAGTATCAATGTTAGGATATATTACTAAAGCTGGTGAGGTAATTATATGATTGAAAATAAAATGCTTTAGTAACATATATCATTGTTAGTCATTTCATAGTGCTAATTTTATTTCTTGATAGCATTTACCCTCATTTAATAGGGCTATTGTTTTGTGTTCTAAATGTTCTAGCTTTTGAATTTCTTCCGCCGTCATATCTTCTTTATGTTTAACCCTGCTTTGTGATGCGGTTTTTATAAGATGCTTGTTGATATTCATAATACTTTTTCTTTTGCTCTCATTGTCTTTGTTGATATAAGCAGGGCTATTGAATACCGCATCATGTAGCATCTTTTGTAGATCTTTACTTTTAGTATGGGCTATCATACCTTTAGCAAATGATGTTCTTAGCTCCTTTAACTGATTAAATACCCAATCTCTAAATTGTTCAGCCTTTTTAGTATGAGAGATACACCCAATCTCAAATATTCCTCTTTCTGTAAATAATCTGACTTCTTGATACTGTACTTTTGATTTTGTGGTACCCACGCTTTGAGGGGGACCATAATTTCGTACAGGAACCATAGAAATGAAAGAGTACTTACTTTCTTTTAGGTATGGTTTCCGTCTTAATATTTCCTCAATACCTTTCTTGCTTTTATATCCAAAGCCTACCGCTAATTCATTAATTGTCATGAAAATGTCTTTCCTTTTAGCACTATAAAATGAAAAGTCATTTCCGCCGTAGTGTTGCGTTGCCATTAGTTCCATATATTCACTCCCTTTTAGATTAGAAAAATAATTCGTCAATCGTTAATGGTCCAGCTAGTTTTTTAGATAAAATCGTTTTTATTTTTGATTTTTCTATATCGGTAAACTTATTACGTCCATTTTCTTTTGCGTTATATGTTGGATATGCAATTTTTAGATACTTAGCCATATCTGTTTGTGTTAGTAAAGCCATATTACGATAGCCTATTAGCTTTGCATTTTTCGTTTTTATCAACTCTTTTGTTCAGTATACAAAACTTTTTCTGATTTAATAATACATTTTGTTTTCTATGGTGTCAATATAAAATGTTAGTGTATACTGAACATTTTTTAATAAAAACATTGATTTTAAACAAGGTAAACAGTATTATATTGTTAGAGGTGATTTTATGATTAAGAGTAATTTAAAGGTAAAACTAGCAGAAAATAATATTAGAATTTCAAAAATTGCTAATGATACAGGGATAAGTCGAACAACTCTAACCGCATTAAGTGAGGGGCATACAAAAGGTATACAGTTTGATACACTTAATAAAATTTGTAGATACTTAAAGATTGAACCAGCAGATTTATTTGTATATAGTCCTATCGATATAACTCCTAAAATTCAATCATTGAAACTCTCTAATGTTGATACATATTTTTATAGTGATAATAATTGGTATGTTGGAAATGCAGATATTTCAACTACACTATTTCTAAATATTGAAACTGATAGTAGAAAGTTTAGTGTTGAATGTAATGGTACTGGTGTAATTATTGATGATATAATACGGATAACTCTTACAACTGATGATGATATTAAAGGGGTACAAGACTTAGACAAAATCTATAATGAATTGCCTAGAGAATTACAGGTCGACCTTGAACGTATAATAGGCGATCTATACGAGGATTACTTAAAAAGTTTTGAATTTGAAACTGATACATATATAGCTACTATTCCATTATTAAACCCTGTATCAATAAAATTAGAGATTATTCCATTTTAATAGCTTGCTAGTACCTAAAAGGCGGTACTATGTGGATAGAAGAAAAACAAAGTAAAAAGGGTACATGATATAAATATTGTGAACGCTTTGAATTACCGAATGGCGAGATACGAAAAGTATCTGTAGTTTTTAATACTAATAGTAGTCATGCACGCAAGCAGGCAACAATAGAGTTACAACGCAAGTATGAACAGGCGGTAAAAGAGATTGATATCAATAAGGTAGTAACTTATTATGATGTGGCTATGTCATGGCTTGAACACACTGAACCGACTGTAAAAAGATCTACACACATAAACCATATAATTTATGTAAATAAGATTTTCACATACATTGATAAGAGTTTGCCTATAGCGGACTTAACGGCGGTTACACTAGAAGATGTATTACATAAGGTCTATTATGTAGAAAACCTTTCATACTCTTATACAAGGGCTACATTTACAACAATGAAAGCCATATACAAGCACGCTAAACGGAAGAAATTAATACCTAGCCTTATTGATTTTGAAGATATTGAGATAAAGAAAAAGCCTTTTAACCATTCTGATATAGCTAAAAAGCAAGGTAAATTTCTTGATGCGGTTGAGTTGAAAGAAACACTAATGCAGTTATCAAAGATTGATAGCCGTAGTGGTTTATTGTTTGAGTTCATTAGCTTAACAGGTTTACGCATTGGCGAGTTGCTGGCGTTACGATATAGCGACTATGACAAAGAAAACGTTACTATAAATATCAATGGTACAATTCAATACGATTATAAGAATAGTAGCGAGATTAAGAGGGGAACACCTAAAAATATATATTCAGTTCGTGATGTATCTTTATCAGATAGGGCAGTTAGTATTCTTGATAGTATCATGTTAGAGAATAAACGGCGGTCGCTGTGGTTCGAGGGGGATATAGATCATGGATATATATTTACCTCTAGCCGTGGTAACCCTTATGATATTCAATTCTTGAATAGGAGATTGAAAGGCGTACACATTGAGGGGAAACGCTTAACTACTCATATCTTTAGACATACACATATAAGTATGTTAGCGGAGTTAGGCGTACCACTTAAAACGATTATGCAATGTGTAGGACATAATGACCCTAATACAACGCTTAGTATTTACACTCATGTTACTAAATTAATGCATGATGATGTAATCATCATGCTAAACCAAAGGCAAGCATAGAGGGGGAATACTTATAAATTAGCCCCCTTTTTTGCCCCCTAATAGATATTAGGATAGACAAAGCCAGCTTTTATCTATAATGTTTACTCAATACCTACTATCTCCGCCATTCAATTTTATGAATTTCAATGACTATCAAAGAATATGAAAGAGTAAATAAAGCCAGATAATAACTGTTTTATTTTGTGCTATATTATTTGTATACTATAAATCTTTAGTACCTGGTTGGGCGATTTGTTGTCTGTTGCTGGTTACTTTTGATTTATTAATATAGAACCCTTTATCTAATCGGTAGAGGGTTCTTATTATATATTAGAGTATGTTAACATATGTCAATATATGTTCAATAGCTTTGGCTGAAATTAGATATAGGTTCAATTATTGACGATGTTTGATATGTCTTTTATACTTATAGTATCAAAAGCAGTATTACTGGTCATTTGACCGACCGCTTGGCTATTGCCACTCTGAGTTGGGCGACTAGTAGTACTGCTTTTTTGTCCTATAACCCGAATATTAGTGTATAGATAATTTAAGTAGGATTATTGCTGCTGCTGTACATAAAGGTACAGGTAGTCAGTCCAATAATCCTACTTATGATTTTCAGATAAGTGCTATAAATTTATTTGTCAAGACGCGTAGTAAGAGGTAATTCTCCATACTTTATCATATATATTACCCTGTTGTGTGATGATAAATAGAAAGAGTTTGAAAAACTCTTTCTATTTATAGTATGATAGCCCTATATGTTATTTTTCTATAGAAAGGAGCTCGTATGAGTAGAATTGGTTTCTCGCGAACTCAGATTTTAATTCTCGTCAGCGTCTGGCTAACGTTTTTGATTAGCTTTGTTATGCGTCTATCTTGGGCGTCGTTGATGCCGATTGTCAATGAAGCATTGAATTTTACACCACAAATGGGGACGACCTATTTATCCGCCTTTTACATGGGCTATGCCATTATGGTATTACCGGGTGGTATCTTAGCGGATAGAATCGGTTATCGATATACTATATTGGTTAGTTTACTCGCTATGGCAGTCATCACCGCATTGATGAGCACCATTGATAATTACACCTATGGATGGGTGTTGCGTTTCTTATTAGGTATCGTATCCGGTCCTATACAGGCCTCTTGCTTGAGTGCCATTGGGGACTACTTTGATCCTAATCAACGTGGCGCAGCCGTTGGTATTTTTATGTCTTGTACATCGCTTGGGGTGGCGACTGTAAATTTATATGCCCCTTATGTAGCAACTAATTATGGTTGGCAAAATGCATTCCTCTTAACTGCTTTGTTGCCAGTTCTTATCTTTATACTTAGCTACTTTACAGTTCGTAAGCCAAGTGCTGAAATCTTAGCTAAACGTGAAGCAGAGGTCCATGTCGAAGCAGTTCCTGTAGGGGAAAAGCCATCCATAAAAGAAAACTTGCTTCACGTGTTAAAAAATCGCAATATTCGTTGCCTTGCGTTTGCCGGCTTTTTCGCTACCGGTGCTACATGGGCGGTGGCTCAATGGTCAAACTTGTACATGGTAAAACAACTAGGTGTTAACGCCATCTATGCAGGTCATGTTATGTCCGCTTTTGGCTTGGCTGCACTTATTGCAAAGCCAACCATCGGTATTCTATCTGATATTTTGCCGATTAAGAAAAATCATTTAACAGCACTCGTTATGTTCTTATTTGGACCGGCCTTAATACTCTTTGCAAGCACCACAAACCCAGATATGCTCTTTATTACAGGTCCAATTCTTGGTATTGGCGCATTCATGCACAGTGCGTTGACGAATGCTCTTGTTGTACAATCAGCAGAACCTCACTTGCGAGGTACTACGGCAGGCTTTGTAAACTTATTTAATCAAATCGGCGTTATGTTGGCGCCTATGATTTTAGGTAGTATGCTAACTGCAACTGGTAGCTATAAATCTGCATTGATGACCCTTGCTATTGCACCAGTTATCGGTGCCGTTGCCTTGTTCTTTGTAAGACTAAAAAAATAAATTTCCAAATGCGTTGTGATGGGCTATTTAGCGCCGCCACGTGTTGACCGTAATCCTTTGCTAACCGTTGCTGCGGTAATGTATCGATAGGATACCCATTTTCTGCATAGAATGTTGGTTTTGATATTTTCCACGCAGTCATCGTCACCGGTGCATTAGGTTGTTGGCTATAAAATGTTAAGTTTGTATCATAGTCTGCAATTGCATTATTTTTTGTGTATAAGCTTAATAGACGCGCTTGTACCGTTTTATAATTAGCAACAGTCTGTTTCGTATGAATCGAACTAAGGTCGACATACATACGCTCGGTATCGCTAGAATAGGCTAGCTGATATTGAGTGGGCTTTTGCTCTATTTCATATTGTGATATGGAAAATCCTGATTGCGAGGTACATAATAGGGTTCACACGAGAGCTAAAAAATATTTCATTCTAATTCTCCTCTCCATGTGAAAAAAGTGTACCATGTTGTACTTAAGAATACATGAAGATGAGTAATATATTGTACTTTATACATATATACTTTACAATGTAGATGAATTAATGTACAGGGAGGAATTTATGAATATAATATGTTTTGGAGATAGCATCACCCGTGGATATGATGTGAGAGAAGGTCTTGGTTGGATTGAATTATGTAGTGCCGCACTACCCGCATATCATATAGAAAATCACGGCATCGATGGACTATCTGTGCAAGGTTTAATCAATTATTTAGAATCCTGGTGTATCGACAAGCCCTATGAGAAGGATCGATATATATGCATTATGTGCGGTACAAATGATATTTTGCAAAATCGCGATAGCGACTACGTATATAACAAGCTCATTAAAGCCGCTACCATAGCCGGTGAAAAGGGACATGTTATTATGGGCCTTGAAACACAAATCGATAGTGAAATGGATGGACTTAATCATGTGGTAGTGGACGTAAACCGTCGTTTACAGGAATATGCCTTAGAACATGGTTTACAAACTATCGATTTTTATACCGTTCTTCATGAAGCCGATCAAATTGGTCAAATTGTATTTGCTGGAGAGGTTCATCCAAATGAGCGAGGCTATCGCTTGATGGCCTATAAGGCATTGGAAACATTTACACAATTATAGTAGAAAAGGGGCTGTAACAAAACAGCCCCTTAACCTAAATAAGCTATTAGTTGATTTTATATGATTAACTAATAGCTTTTTTTGTATTTCTAAGC
>ERZ772918.364-NODE-364-length-32606-cov-233.097_pt1 | contig 32606 bp, 30 predicted proteins | sample MGYA00512118_ERZ772918 | MGnify/ENA primary metagenome ERZ772918 (study PRJEB29015, sample SAMEA2737939) | human oral metagenome | biome: human oral; feature: human-associated habitat; material: dental | place: China | collected 2135 ... | reverse complement strand
GAATCGGGGCTCAGGCCTGCTCGACGGCCTCGGCCTGGGGGGCCTCGGCGGTCTCCGTGCCAGCCAGGAGCTCGGCCTCCCACTCGGGCAGCGGCTCGGCCTCGGGCGTGCCGGCCTCGGGCTCGGCGCCGGTGCGGGCGCGGCCAGCGGAGCGGGCGAGGAGGCCCTCGGCGGCGGCGTCGGCGACGACGCGGGTGAGCAGGCTGACGGAGCGGATGGCGTCGTCGTTGCCCGGGATGCCGTAAGTGACCTCGTCGGGGTCGCAGTTCGTGTCGAGGATCGCGATGACCGGGATGTTGAGCTTGGAGGCCTCGGAGATCGCCAGGTGCTCCTTCTTGGTGTCCACGACCCACACGGCGGCGGGGAGCTTGGCCATGTCGCGGATACCGCCGAGGGTGCGGATGAGCTTGTCCTTCTCGCGGCGCATCATGAGCAGCTCCTTCTTCGTGCGGCCGGAGCCGGCCACGTCGTCGAAGTCGATCTGCTCGAGCTCCTTCATGCGGTCCAGGCGGGCGTGCACGGTGGAGAAGTTGGTGAGCATGCCGCCCAGCCAGCGCTGGCTGACGTAGGGCATGCCCACGCGCTGGGCCTGCTCGGCCACGGCGGCCTGGGCCTGCTTCTTGGTGCCGACGAACAGGATGTTGCCGCCGCGGGCGACGGTCTCCTTGACGAAGTCGTAGGCGGTGTTGATGCCCTCGACGGACTTCGTGAGGTCGATGACGTAGATGCCGTTGCGCTCAGTGAGGATGAAGCGCTTCATCTTGGGGTTCCACCGGCGGGTCTGGTGCCCGAAGTGGACACCGGACTCGAGGAGCTGGCGCATGGTCACGACTGCCATGACTTGTCCTTTCGCGCGGCCGGGAGGTTGCCCGGTCCGCCATGTGTCAGGGGGCGCCGCCGATCGGCGACGACGTCCCATGGGTTCTTTGAGTTCGTTCCCCATGCCCGGGCGAGCCGGGTCCGCCCTGGGGCGGGCGGATAGGGCCTGGTGCCCGCGACGCGCGGCCACCCGCCTGCGCCTCCCGTTGCGTCAGGAAGGGCCTGCGGGACCGCGACCGCGGCGTCCGAAAGGACGATCCCAGGGCCCGAGGGCCCTGGGTGCGGGCACGCGAAGTCAGTCGCTGCTGCGGGATCCGGGGAGGCCGGGTCCGCGCTGGACCGGTGATCCCAGAGGAGGTCATCCCGTGGGAACTCGACCAGCACGCTTCACAGCGGACCGCGTGCGCGAGGCTATCACAGCGATACCGACCTTTCCGCATCGTGACGGGCAATGACGGCACTGCTCAAGTGTCGTTCTCGTCACGGGGGTGGGAGCCCGCCGGGAACCACAGGCGCGGTGGCGCAGGGGCTCCCAGCGCTCCTGTGCGGACGGACGGCGACGGGGCGATGGCGGGGCCGAGCATGGGGCATGACCTCCTCACGGCCGCGCCACGCGCTCCTGGCACCGGTGGCCCTGCTCGCCGCACTCGCCCTCGCGCTGCTCGTCCCCTCCCCCGCCGCCGGCGCGCCGCCGGTGGGAGGCGGCACCGGGGCGGCGGCAGCTCACAGCGGGCCCGCGAGCGCGCCGGTGGCGCGTGAGGATGACGCGCGTCGGCGCACGCGCTACGTGTGGCCCACGGGAGGGCCGGTGGCCGTGGTCGAGGGCTTCGATCCTCCCGCCGTCGTCTGGGGCTCGGGGCACCGGGGCGTGGACCTGGCCCTGGCGGCGGGCAGCCCCGTGCGCGCGGCGGGCGCGGGCACGGTGGCCTTCGCGGGGATGGTGGCGGGGCGGCCCGTGGTCTCGATCGATCATGCGGGCGGGATCCGCACCACGTATGAGCCCGTGGAGGCGTCGGTGTCGGCGGGCGAGGCGGTGAGCGCGGGGCAGGTGATCGGCACGCTGGCGCCGGGCCACCGCTCGGACGGCGTCGACGCGCTGCACTGGGGCGCGCGCACCGGGAAGAAGTCCTATATCAACCCCCTGCGCCTCCTGCGCCCGCCCGTCATCCGCCTCAAGCCCGTGTGAGCGGGACGCATCACTCGGGCGTGGCCCGGGGGCCTGCTCAGGCGCGAGGGAAGGCCTGGTCGTAGACGGCGCGCAGGCGCTCGGCGCTCACATGCGTGTAGCGCTGCGTGGTGGCCAGGGACGAGTGCCCCAGGAGCTCCTGGACGCTGCGCAGGTCCGCTCCCCCGCCGAGGACATGCGTGGCCGCGGAGTGCCGCAGGCCGTGCGGGCCGAGGTCCGGGACCCCCGCGGCCGCCGTCGCCCGGTGGACCACCTCGCGGATGGCGCGGGTGTCGACGCGCCCGCCCCTGGCGCCGAGGAACAGGGCGGCACCGGTGCGCGGACCGACCAGGGCGGGGCGCTCATCGAGCCATCGCTCCAGGGCCCGGGCCGCGGGCGCTCCGTAGGGGACGGTGCGCTCCTTGCCGCCCTTGCCCAGGACGCGAATGGTGCGCCGGCCGGCGTCGACGTCGCCAAGGTCGAGGCCGGCGAGCTCGGAGACCCTCATGCCGGTGGCGTAGAGGACCTCCAGGAGCGCGAGGTCTCGTGCGGCCAGTGGGCGATCCTCCGCAGAGGCCTGGCTGACGCGCTCGGCCGCGGCGGCCAGGAGCGCGGCGGCCTGCTCGGCGGTGAGGACCGTGGGCAGGCGGTTGTCCACGCGCGGTGAGCGCAGGCGCGCGGCGACGTCGGAGGGGAGCAGGCCGCAGCGGTGGGCCCAGGTGGAGAAGGAGCGGATGGCGGCGCTGCGCCGGGCCATGGTGGCCCGCGAGTGGCCGGAGCCGGACATGCTGGCGAGCCAGGCGCGCAGATCGGCGAGGTCCAGGCTGGCCAGGGCGGGACCGATGGGCTCTGCCTCGGCCGGGCCCACCCCGAGGAAGTCGAGGAGGTCGTCCAGGTCGCCCACGTAGGCGCGCACAGTGTGCTCGGACAGGCCCCGCTGGAGGCCCAGGTGCCGGAACCAGGCGTCCAGGAGCTCGCCGCGCAGCGAGGGCGCTGAGGACGCTGAAGGCAGGTCCTCCCCCGACCTGGTGCTGTGGTCGCGCTCGGGGCTCATGCGCCCAGGGTAGAGGAGGTCGCGCCTCCCGCCGGGGTGCGGCGGCGCTGGGCGGGGCGGCGCCAGCGGGCGCCGTCGCGCTGGGCGCGGCCGTCCAGTTCGAGCGTGCCCAGGGCCGCGAGGGTGTCCCGCTCGGACAGCCCCGCGGCCCGGGCGACGGATTCGATGCTGGCCGCGGTGCGCACGGGCAGGGCATCGACGACAGCCGCGGAGACGGCGTCGAGCCCGTCGAGCAGGCCGGGCTGGTGGGCCTCGGCGCTCTTCTCCTTGGGGGCATCGGCGTCGGCGGCTCCCACGGGCAGGAGGAGTTCGAGTGTCTCCTCGACGTCGGTGACGCAGGTGGCCCCTTGCCGCAGGAGCCGGTGGCAGCCACCGGAGGCCATGGACGTCACGGGCCCGGGCACGGCCCCCACGGGGCGACCGATCTCCATGGCGTGGTGGGCGGTGGACAGCGCGCCGGAGCGCCAGGCCGCCTCCACGACGACGGTGGCTCCGGTCATGGCGGCGATGATGCGATTGCGGGTGAGGAAGCGGTGGCGCGCGGGCTGGCTGCCGGGCGGGACCTCGGCCACGAGCGCCCCGTGGTCGACCACCGCCTGGAGGAGGGCGGAGTTGCCCGCCGGGTAGAGGCGGTCCACTCCCCCGGCGGAGACGGAGAGTGTTGGCCCGGCGGCGAGGGCGCCCCTGTGGGCGGCGGCGTCGATGCCGAAGGCTCCGCCGGAGACGATGAGCGCCCCGCGCTCGGTGAGCCCCTGGGCGAGCTCGATGGCCATGCGCTCTCCGTAGGCGGTGGAGTCGCGGGCGCCGACGAGCGCGAGCGCGCGGCCGGCCCCGCGACCGGCTCCCTGGCCATCCCCCATGCGGTCCTCCCGTGTTGGCAGGCCCGACGTCCCTGGGGCGGCGCCCATCTCCTCGCGGCCCACGAGCAGCGCTGGATCCCCGCGCAGCCAGAGGCAGAAGGGAGGCTGCTCCAGGTCGTCCAGGCCCGGCGGCCACCAGGGGTCGCCCGGGACGACGAGCGAGCCGCCCAGGCGCTCCAGGACGTCGAGCTCGCGGCGGATGTCCAGGGCGGTCAGCCTGGGCGCCCAGCGCTCGACGGCTTTGGCCCATTGGCGGGGCGTGGTGTCAGCGAGAAGGTGCTCTGCCAGCGGCGGGTACTCGGGGCTCCTGGAGCCTTGCTCGGCCCTGTGGCGCGCCCAGTCGAGGGCCTCGGATGCTCCGAGGCCCGCCACGAGGAGGGCCGCGGCGTGGTCGGCGGGCTCGGCCAGCCGCGACCAGGTGGCGCGGGCCAGGAAGTCCGGCTCGCTGGGCGCGGTGACGGCGTGGGCGCTCATGGGCGGGCTCCTCGTGTGCGCAGGGCCAGGGCGGCCCCGAGGTCGGGCAGAATGGGGCGGTCGTGCTCGGCGAGGTCGGCGAGCGTCCAGGCCAGGCGCAGGACGCGGTCCACGCCGCGAAGGGTGAGGTCTCCCCGGTCGAGGGCGTCCATGAGCGGGCGCATGAGCGCGGGATCGGCCCCGCCCTCCTCGCTGCGCAGGTAGGAGCCCGGGACCTGGGAGCTGAGGCGCCAGGGTGTTCCCGCCAATCGCGCGGCGGCCCGCTCGCGGGCGGCGAGCACCCTGCGGGCCACCACCGCGCTCGACTCCCCGGGCGCGCCGGAGGCGAGATCGGCGGCGCTCACGGCGTCGACCTCCACCTGGATGTCCACCCTGTCCAGGAGGGGCCCGGACAGGCGGGAGAAGTAGCGGCGCCGCTGCAGCGAGGTGCAGGTGCACTCCAGGCCCTTGCCGCTGGCCCGCCCGCAGGGGCAGGGGTTCGCGGCCAGGACGAGCTGGAAGGCCGCCGGGTAGTCGGCGCGCCCGCCGACGCGGTCGATGCTCACCTCCCCGGCCTCGAGGGGCTGGCGCAGGCAGTCCAGGACGCTGGCGGGGAACTCCGGGGCCTCGTCGAGGAAGAGGACGCCGCGGTGCGCCAGGGACACATCCCCCGGACGGGGCAGGCCGGAGCCCCCGCCGATGATGGCGGCGCGGGTGGCGGTGTGATGCGGGCAGCGCATGGGCGGCTCGACGAGCAGGCCGGCGTCGGCGTTGAACAGGCCCGCCAGGGAGTGCAGGGAGGTGACCGTGACGGCGTCGCGCTCGCTCAGGGGAGGCAGGATCGAGGGCAGGCGCTCGGCGAGCATCGTCTTGCCCGCCCCGGGCGGCCCCACCATGAGCAGGTGGTGCCCACCGGCGGCGGCGACCTCCAGGGCGTGGCGGGCCTGGGCCTGCCCGACGACGTCGGCGAGGTCGGCCCGGTGGCCCGCGCCCGCGCGGCCGTGCGTGGGCGCGGCGATGGGCGCCGGGGGGCGGGCCTCGGCGCCGCGCATGATCTCGACGGCGGCGCCTGGCAGGCGGCCGCCGTAGCCCTGGACGAGCTCGCCGATGTGGTGGACCGCCTGGATGCTCGCCCCCGGCACCAGGGAGGCCTCCCTCGCGCAGGCGGCGGGGACGATGATGCTGCTCACGCCCGCCTCGACGGCGGACAGGACTGCGGGCAGCACGCCGCGCACGGGGTGCACGGCGCCGTCGAGCCCGAGCTCGCCGATGTAGGCCACCCGGGCCATGGTGGCCAGTGCCCGGGGCGGGAGGGCGCCGCGCGCGCCGAGAACGGCCAGGGCGAGGGCGAGGTCGAAGCCGGTTCCGGTCTTGGGAAGGTCCGCCGGGGACAGGTTGACGGTGAGGCGCTGCTCGCCCCAGGTGGTGCCGCAGACGGTGAGGGCCGCGCGCACGCGCTCCCGGGATTCGCGGATAGCGGCGTCGGGCAGGCCTACGAGCATGAAGCCCGGAAGTCCGGAGGTGGCGTGGGCCTCGACGTCGACGAGGTGGCCGCGCAGCCCGGTGAGGGTGACGGCGAGGGTGCGCGCGATGCTCATGATCCGCACACCGCCCGGTGGTGGCGCAGGAGCGCGGGGGCGCCCTCGCGCAGGAGCACGGAGACGACGTCGAGGCGGAGGCGGTGCTGCGGGGCTCCCCGCTGCCCAGCCCAGGCGGCGGCCAGGCGCCGCAGCCGCGCCTCCTTGGGCGGGGTGACTGCTGCGGCGGGTGGCCCGGCCCGCAGGCTGGATCGGGCCTTGACCTCGACGATGACGAGCGCGCCAGCGGGGTCCTCGGCGATGAGGTCGAGCTCGCCGCGCAGCCCCGATCCGGCGGGGGCACGCCAGTTGCGCTCGAGGATCCGCCAGCCGGAGTCCCGCAGGTAGCCCGCGGCGATGTCCTCGCCCCGCTGGCCGGTGAGGCGGCGTTTGTCCGCCGGGCTCGTGGGTGGAGCGGGCGGCTCCTTCTGCGCGGTGGGTGGGGCCTCCCGCGCGGTGGGTGGGGCCTCCCGCGGGGCGGGTGGGGTCTCCCTCGAGGCGGGAGGGCTCGGCTGTTTGGGCAGCGCGGCGGGTGGCGCGGGGATGGTCGGGTTCGTCGGGGTCACGGTGGTCACCTCCGTGACCACGGTGCACCGCCGTCGTCCTCACCGGGGCCCGCCGTCCCCAGGAGCGGGCGGGGCCCGCGCGCGGCGGGCCCGGTGGTTCCCGGCGCGCGTGGCCGCAGGAGCGCGCCGGTCAGGCCCTCAGGAGGGGATCTCCATCTCCGGCTTGGACAGCTCCTCGACGTTGACGTCCTTGAAGGTGACCACGCGGACGGACTTGACGAAGCGGGAGGAGCGGTAGATGTCCCACACCCACGCGTCCTCCAGGCTCAGCTCGAAGAACACCTCCCCGCCGTTGGTGCGCACCTGCACGTCGACGGAGTTGGCCAGGTAGAAGCGGCGCTCCGTCTCGACGACGTAGTCGAACAGCCCCACGACGTCCCGGTACTCCCGGTACAGGTCGAGCTCCAGATCGTTCTCGTATGCCTCAAGGTCCTCTGCACTCACCGGGCCATCATGCCCGCCGCCCCTGCCCTGGCGCGAGAGGCGGGCGGGTTGCGTCGCCCACCCGCGGCCGCCCCGATCCCACACGCGGCGCCCCCATCCCCGCCGCGGCGGGCGCAGTGGCCTCAGCGCAGCCCGGGCAGGCGCCAGCTGCGTCGGTGCTGCTCGCAGGCGCCGAGCTCGGCGAGGCCCGCCTGGTGCGCCGCCGAGCCGTAGCCCTTGTTGGAGGCCCAGCCGTAGCCGGGGTCCGGCAGAGCGGACATGATCGCGTCGCGCTCGACCTTGGCCAGCACGGAGGCGGCCGCGACGACGGCGCAGCCCGCGTCGGCCTTGACGCGCATGACGACGCCGGGGACGTCGTCGTCTGGGATGGCGGGGCCGTACTCGCTGGTGGGGGCAGGCGCGCCTGGCTGGTCGAGGGCGGTAAGGAGGTCGCCCGCGGGCTGGGCCAGCCAGTTCGCGGTGCCGTCGAGGATAATGATGCCGGGCAGGTGCCCGCGCTGGCGGACCTGGGCCAGGGCGCGGCGCCCCGCCAGGCGCAGGGCCGCGGCGATGCCGAGGGCGTCGATCTCGGCCGGTGAGGCGTGGGCGATGGCGTGATCGGCGAGCCATGCGGCGCAGGGGGCGACGAGGGCCTCGCGCCGGGCGGGGCTGAGCATCTTGGAGTCGGCCAGGCCCTCGGGGAAGGCATCGGCGGTGCTCCGGGAGACGATCGCGAGTCCGACGGTGACGGGGCCGGCCAGCGCGCCCCGGCCAACCTCGTCGAGCCCGCCCACGAGCTCGTGGTCCTCCAGGAGCGAGGTCTCGAGCTCCCTGTCTGGGCACAGGCGCGCCATGGGTCAGGCCGCGCGGACCATGCCGTCGACGCCGTCAGCCGCGTCCCGGGCGGCGGGGGCCGCTGCTGCGGCGGCAGGGTCCGCGGCGGGGATGTCCTTGAAGGCGTCGCGCCCGCCGGCGAGCGTGTCCCAGTGGGACAGGGGCCAGACGATCCTCTTGGCCACCCCCACGACGTTGGTCAGGGGCAGGGCGCCGCCGTGGGCGTCGGAGGTGTGGAAGCGGGAGTCGGCGGAGTTGGATCGGTTGTCCCCCATGACCCACACGCAGCCCTCGGGCACGACGACGTCGAAAGCCGTGGTGGACGGCGAGGTCCCCTCGCGCAGATAGGGCTCGTGGAGCTGGACGCCGTTGACGGTGAGGCTGCCGTGGCCGTCGGCGGCGACGTGGTCCCCCGGCATCCCGATGATCCGCTTGATGAGGTGGTGCCCGGAGTCCTCCGGCAGGAGGCGGATCGCGATGAAGAAGTCGCGCATCGCGCCCTTGAAGCCCGTTGGGTCGGTGGTGTCGAGCCAGGAGTCGGGGTCGCGGAAGACGATGATGTCGCCGCGGTGCAGGTTCGTGGAGTCGTACATGGTGACGGCCACGCGATCCCCGTTGACGAGGGTGGGCTCCATGGAGGCCGAGGGGATCTCGAAGGTCTGGACGACGAAGGACTTGATGAGCGCCGAGCCGGCCAGGACGACGGCGATGACGATGATGCTCGAGAGCAGGCGCCGCCAGCGGCTGGGGACGGCGGGGGTGGGGGCGGAGTCGACCAGGCGCGTGCCCGTGGCGTTGGCGACGGACTGGCGTGGGGGGAAGGTGGGAGGGAGGGGCTCGGGGGTGTCCTGGCCGTCCCCGCCGCCGGCGCGGGGGTCCTCGTCCTCAGGGTCATCCTGGGAGGTCCCCAGGACGATGATCGGCTGGCGCTGATCGGTCACAGGGCCTCCTCTCGACGATCGTGGTGGTGGGCGTGGGCGGGGCGGCGCCAGGCGCCGGATGGAGTCAGCGCCCGGGGCGCGGTGCCCCGGGCGCTTGAGGGAGAAGCGGGATCAGGCCTCCCGGCGCTCCTTGATCTTGGCGGCCTTCCCGCGCAGGTTGCGCAGGTAGTACAGCTTGGCGCGGCGCACGTCACCGCGGGTGACGACCTCGATCTTGTCGATCGAGGGGGTGTGCACCGGGAAGGTGCGCTCGACGCCGACGCCGAAGGAGATCTTGCGGACCGTGAAGGTCTCGCCGATGCCGCCGCCGTGACGGGCGATCACGACGCCCTGGAAGACCTGGACGCGGGAGCGGTTGCCCTCAACGACCTTGACGTGCACCTTGACGGTGTCGCCGGGGCGGAAGCTGGGGATGTCGTCGCGCAGCGACTTGGCGTTGATCTCGTCGATCAGGTTCATTGTTCTCTCCTGCGCACGTGCCACTGGTCATGAGCGCTTGCTAAGTGGGGCCGCACCATCCGCGCTGGATGGGGCCGCCCCGGTGCGTGAGCCCGACGGGTCCTGCGATAGCGGGCCCTCCCCAGTGGCGGAGGCGCCCCGAGTCCCGTGGGCGGGCCCAGTCTGCCACAGGGCCGCGGGGCGCGGCGATGACACCCGCGCCCAAGTGCGCGACCTCACGCGCGCCCGCGGCGTCAGGAGGCGGCGGGCACGCCAGCGAAGGCGCTCTCGCCGTCAGTGAGGCCTCCCCAGCGGGAGATGGGCCAGGCCACGCCCTTGGCGACACCGACGACGTCGCCCAGCGGCACGAAGCCGCCGTTGGCGTCATCCTGGTGGTAGCGGGAGTCCTGGGAGTTGGCGCGGTTGTCCCCCATGACCCAGACCTTGCCCGGCGGGACGACGACGTCGAAGGCGAGCTCGGAGGGGGCGCGGCCGGGCTTGATGTAGGGCTCGTTGATCGGGGTCCCGTTGACGGTGATGGGGCCGACGCCGTCGGCGACGACGTGGTCCCCGGGCATCCCGATGACGCGCTTGATGAGGTAGTCGCCGGTGCGGTCTGGCAGGACGCGCACGGCGATGAGGGCGTCCTGGAGGAGCCCCCTCAGGCCGGTGGGCTGGGGGTCGTTGAGCCAGTCGTCGGGATCGGCGAAGACGACGACGTCGCCGCGCTGGATGTCGGTGCTGTCGTACATGGTGACCACGACCCTGTCGCCCTTCTGGAGGGTGTTCTCCATCGACCCGGACGGGATGACGAAGGACTGGGCGACGTAGGACTTGAACAGCGCGGCGCAGACGAGCCCGATGACGAGGAAGGCGGCGACGATGAGGCGGCCCCGCCAGCGGCTGGACCGGGACTGCTCGGCATCGGCGTCCTGGGTCTCCTCGGCCTCCTCAGCAGCGCTGGTCTCCTCGGGGGCCTCGGCCGGGTCCTGCGCGGCCTGGTGGTCCGGGGCGTCCTCGGCACGGGTGGGCGCGTCGCTCATGGGCGCGGCTCCTTCCTGGGGCTGGGCTCGACAGCGGGGTCGAGGGCGAGGGACATGACGACGTCGCGGCAGGTGGTTCCGCCCACGTCGTAGCTGCGCTTGCCGCGCAGCCGGAAGCCGGCGCGCTTGTAGGCCTTCTGCGCGCGTTTGTTGCCCTCATGGGTGCCCAGCCAGATCTCGGTGGCGCCGGCGCGGGCGGCGGTCTCGATGGCGTGGGACATGAGGGCGGAGGCCAGTCCCGAGGAGCGCAGGCGGGCGTCGGCGTAGACCTTGGACAGCTCGGCCACGGCCCTACCGCTGGCCGGATCGGGCGCGGCGATGGAGGGCGGGCGGGCGTCGAGGCCCTCGGGCAGGGCGCCTGCGGCATCAGGGGCCTCGAGGAGCCAGACCGTGTAGCCGACGATCTCACCGGGGGCGATGCTCTCGGGGCCCGTTGCCGCGGGCGAGCCCTCGGGCAGCTCTGCGACGGCGACGCCGGCGCGATCGTCGGCGATCCAGCGGGCGAAGCGCTCGGGGGTGAGGGCATGGGCGACATGCGCGCCGATCTGCTCCTCGGTGAGGAAGGGCGGGCAGGCGTCCGGGAAGGTCCGCGCGGCCAGGGCGGCGAGGGAGGCGGCGTCGGCGGGCTCTGCGGGGCGCAGGCGCATGGGGACGGGCCGCGGGGCGTGGCCGGGCACCACCCAGCCGTGGCGGGCGAGGGCGGCGCGGTCCTGGGAGTCGAGGCCGGCGGGCTCAAGGGCGCGGATCATGTCGGGGCGCCGGGCGGCGGTTCGGGCGATGGCCTCGTCGCGGCGCGCGCGGGCTATACGGGCGTGGTCCCCGGACAGGAGAACCTCGGGGGCGTCCAGCCCCCGCCAGGACACGGGGCGGGTGAGGACCTCGTGCTCGAGGAGGCCGGCGGTGCTGTGGGACTCCTCGACGACGGAGGCGGGGTTGCCGACGACGCCGGGCAGGAGCCGGGCGATGGCCTCGATCATGACTATGGCGGCGACCTCTCCCCCGTTGAGGACGTAGTCGCCGATGGACAGCTCGCGCACCTCGATGCCGCGTGACGCGTAGTGGCGGGGCACGCGCGAGTCGATGCCCTCGTAGCGCCCGCAGGCGACGATCAGGCGGTCGGCCCCGGCGAGGTCCTCGGCGGTGCGCTGGGTGAAGACCTCCCCGGCGGGGGTGGGGATGAGGAGGACGGTGCGGCCAGCGCCCGCCCCGGGCGCGCTGGTGGTTCCCTCCTCACCGGCCAGGACGTCGTCGAGGGTCTCCCCCCAGACGTCGGGCTTCATGACCATGCCGGCGCCGCCGCCGAGCGGGGTGTCGTCGACGGTGCGGTGGCGGTCGTGCGTCCAGTCGCGCAGGTCGTGGACGCGCAGGTCGATGAGGCCGTCGGCGCGGGCGCGCCCGATGAGGGAGAGGTCCAGGACGTCGAGGAAGGCGGGGAAGATGCTGACGACGTCGATGCGCATCCGCTGGGCGGGCGCCGCGGCGGTGCTGGGCTCAGTCATGGTCACTGCCGTCGGCCGTGGTCTCCTCGCTGACGTCGATGGCGCCCAGGCCGGGGAAGAGGCCGCCGGGCGGGTCGATGAGGACGAGGTCGGCATCGGGGTCGACCTCGGGCACGAGCGCCTCGACGAAGGGGACGGCGACGCGCTGCCCGTCGGGGGTGGTGACGATGAGCCGGTCCTGGGCGACGCCGGGCTCGAGGTCGGTGACGGTGCCGAGCCCGGTGCCGTCGACGTGGCGGGCGGCCAGGCCCACGAGCTGGTGGCGGTACCAGGCCTCGTCGTTCTCGTCCTCTTCCTCGGCGTCGGTGTCGATGAGGAGGCGGTGCCCGCGCAGGGCCTCGACGGCAGTGCGGTCGGGGGCCTCGGCGAAGGCGGCGAACCAGCGGGTGCCGTCGAAGCGCAGGCGCTCCACGGTGAGCTCGGTGGCGGGCCTGCCGGAGCGGTCCTGTGTGGCCAGGACAGTGCCGGGGGCGAGGCGGCCCTCGGGGTCATCGGTGCGGATCTCCAGGCGGACCTCGCCCTTGAGGGCGTGGGCGGGGCCGATGATGGCGACGGTGAGCTGCACCTGGTCTCCTGTGGGGGCGTGGGTCGGTGGCGCGATCGAGGCACCGCGCCTGCCACCAACCTACCGCGCCGCTGGCCCGGGCCCCCGCGCCAGCGCGAGGAGGGGCGAACCTCACTCCCCGAGCAGGAGGTATCCCTGGCGGCGAAGGCTCAGGCGACGGCGTCGGACAGGCGGGTGAGGCGCGCGGCCTCCTCGGGGGCCAGGGCGAGGTCGAGCGCGGCGGTGATGGCCGGGAGCTGGGCGAGCGAGCGGGCGGAGGCCAGGGGCGCGACGACGCCGGGGCGGTCGCGCAGCCAGGCCAGGGCCACGGAGGCGGGCTCCACGCCGTGGGCGGCGGCGATCTCGACCACCGCGTCGACGACGTCGAAGCACTCGGGGCGCAGGTAGTCGGCGACCATGCCCGCGCGGTCGCCCGTGGGGGCCTCATCGCGCCGGTACTTGCCGGCGAGGAAGCCCGCGGCCAGGGAGAAGTAGGGCACGAGGCCGAGGCCGTGCCGGGCGGCGACCTCGCCGCGGCCACCGGGCCCCTCGACGTCGCCGCGGTGCAGGAGGTTGTAGTGGGGCTGGAGGGCGACGGGGGCGGCGGCGCCCTGCTCGGCGGCCAGGCTCATCCACTCCTCGATGCGCTCGGGGGTGTAGTTGGACAGGGCGACGTGGCGGATCTTCCCGGCGGCGCGGATCTCCTCGAAGACGGCGATGGTCTCTTCCAGGGGGACGGTGGGGTCGTCGAAGTGGGCGTAGTAGAGGTCGATGGCCTCGACCCCCAGGCGGGCCAGCGACTCGTCGACGGCGAGGCGCACGTTGTCGGGGGCGAGGCCCTTCCGATCGGGCTTGGTGGAGACCTTCGTGGCGATGACGACGTCGTCGTGGTGTCCCCGCGCGCGGACCCAGGAGCCGATGACGGTCTCGGACTCCCCGCCGTGGTTGCCCGGCGCCCAGTGGGAGTAGCCGTCGGCGGTGTCGATGAAGTTGCCGCCAGCGGCGACATAGGCGTCGAGGACGGCGTGGCTGGTGGCCTCGTGGGCGGTCCATCCCAGGACGTTGCCGCCGAATCCGATCCTGGCGACGTCGAGGTCCGAGTCTCCCAAGCGCATGAGTCTGTCTCCTTCGTCGAGGTGGGCGGTGCGGGCGCGGCGCGCCCACGGCCCGGATACGGGCCGGTGGGAGGCACAACGCCGTCGCCCGGCCTTCCATTCCTGGAGGGCCGGGCGACGGCGTTAAGGAGTGCTGAGGCTGCTCGGTTGGCGCGCGCTCAGCGGCGGTCGGTGTCGACGACGTCGACGCGCACCGGCGAGTCCGCCAGGGCGCCCACGACCGTGCGCAGGGCCCGGGCGGTGCGGCCCGAGCGGCCGATGACGCGGCCGAGGTCCTCGGGGTTCACGCGCACCTCGAGGAGGTCGCCGCGGCGCAGCGACCGGGAGGTGACGGTGACGTCGTCGGGATTGTCGACAATCCCGCGGACGAGGTGCTCGAGCGCGTCAGCCAGCATGTCAGGCCTCCTCGGAGGGGGCCTCGGGAGCGGCCTCCTCGGAGGACTCCTCCGCGGCCTTGGCCTCGGCGGCGGCAGCGTCGGCCGCCTCCTTCTCGGCGTCGGCCTTCGCCTTGGCGGCGGCGGCCTTGCGCTTCTCGGCGTCGTCGGAGACGGCCTTGACAGCGGCCTCCTTGGCGGCCGCGGCGGCCTCGGCGTCCTTGACCTTCAGGCGGCCCTCGGCGCCGGGCAGGCCCTTGAACTTCTGGTAGTCGCCCGTGATCTTGAGCAGGTTGAAGACAGTGTCGGAGGGCTGGGCGCCCACGCCGAGCCAGTACTGGACCCGCTCGGAGTCGATGCTGATGAGCGAGGGCTCCTGCATCGGGTCGTAGAGGCCGACCTCCTCGATGACACGGCCGTCGCGCTTCTTGCGGGAGTCGAGGACGACGACCCGGTAGAAGGGGGCGAACTTCTTGCCCATGCGCTTGAGGCGAATCTTGACTGCCACTTGGTTGAACTCCTGGTTCTGGATGGTTTGGCCCGCGCCGATCCCCGGTGGGGTCAAGCAACGGTTTCCGGCGGGAGCCGAGACGCGAGGGCGCGAGGGAGAGGGGCCTCGCGCGCCCGAGTGCACAGGGGATTGTGCCAGATGCCGCCAAGAGGCCGCCACCGCGAGTGCCGCCGACCGGCCGCGACGCGGTGCGAGATCGCCCACAGGGCCGCTTGGTCGCGAGAGCCCCGGCATCCCAGCCGTGACGGCGCGGCGCCCCGAGGCGGCCGGAGCGCGAGGCGGCCTTGCGGGGCGGGCGCCGGGCGGTTCAGCCTTCCTCGTCGAGGCTGGCCACGCGCGCCGCGGCCTTGTCAGCCGTCCAGATATCGCCCTCGAGGGCCCCGGGGAGAGCGGCGCGCTCGGCGACGAAGGCGGGCTCGGCGACGCCGTCGGCTCTCTGGCGGTCGTAATCGCGCAGGACGGCGAAGACCCAGCGGCTCAGCCAGAGCACGGCCACGAGGTTGAGGATCGTCATGAGGGCGAGGGCGACGTCGGCCATCACCCAGGCGAGCTCGAGGGCGACGATGGCGCCCAGGCCCGTGGCCGCCGTCATCGCCAGGCGCAGCGCGACTCCCGCGCCGCGCCCACCGCCGAGGTAGCTGAGGTTGATCTCGGCGAAGTTCGAGTAGCCCAGCACCGAGGAGTAGGCGAAGGTCGCCACGACGAAGGTCATGAACCACACGACCCACCCGCCGGGCAGGGCGTCGGCCAGGGCGTGCTGGACGAGCGTCGTCTCCGCCCACTCGGGCTGGACCCCCGGGGTGTAGATCGAGGGGGCGGCCAGCAGGACCGTCAGGCCCGTGGCGGCGCAGATGACGATGGTGTCGATGAAGACGCCGAGGGACTGGATGAGGCCCTGGACCACGGGGTGGGCGACGTCGGCGGTGGCGGCCCCGTTGGGGGACGATCCCTGGCCGGCCTCGTTGGAGAACAGGCCGCGCTTGGTGCCGTTGAGGAAGGTGGCGAACAGGCCTCCGCCCACGCCGGCCAGGCCCGGCCGCAGTCCGAAGGCACCGGCGATGATGTCCCCGAAGACCCCGGGGACGCTGGGCAGCGAGACCACGATGACGACGGCGACGACGGCGAGGTAGGCCAGGGCCATGAGCGGCACCAGCCACTCGGTCACCCGGGCCACGAAGCGCATCCCGGCCAGCAGGATCGGGGCGGTCACGAGCATGAGGATGATCGCGGTGGCCGTGGTGGACACGTGGTGGGAGGAGTCGAGCGTGGCCGCGATCGTGTTGGACTGGACCATGGGGAAGATGAGCCCGTAGGAGAAGATGAGCATGACCGCGAAGACGATGCCCATCACCCGCCCGATCCCGCCGCGGCCCTTGAGGGCGAGGCCGCGCTGCATGTAATAGGCCGGGCCGCCGCGGAAGATGCCATCGGCGTTGCGGACCTTGAAGACCTGGGCGAGGGTCGACTCGGCGAAGGAGGTCGCCATGCCGAGGAGGGCCACCACCCACATCCAGAACAGGGCGCCGGGCCCGCCCAGGGTGACGGCCAGGGCGACGCCGGCGATGTTGCCCGTGCCCACGCGCCCGCCCAGACCGATGACGAAGGCCTGGAAACTGGAGAGGGAGCCGCGCTGGTGGCGCGAGCGCAGGACGAGGCGGATGCTGCGGGAGAAGAGGCGGACCTGGACACCGCGGGTGCCCAGGGTGAGGAACAGGCCCGCGCCCAGCAGGATCCACACGAGGATCTTGCCCGACACGAAGCCCTCGAAGGTCGACAGCGACTCCGTGAGGCGCTCGGTCAGCGGCGCCTGGGAGGCCGCGGCGGTGATCGCCGCTGGGAGGGCGAGGGGCGTGGCGATGGGCATATGGGGTCCCGTCAGTCCGGTTCCGAGGTGAACCCCGCGAGACTAGCTGAGTCCCCGAAACGCGCCGTTCTCACGTCCGCTCCCGGAGCACTGGCGCCGCGGCACGGGGCGACGGCGATCGCCCCGCCCGCATGACATCTGTCATCGATGGGCGGTGACAGCGCTCAGTACCCGGCGTCGGCCGCATCCCAGAAGATGAAGCCATGACACAGCACATGCCGGGCGCCCCGAGCACCCCGACCTCCCCTGATCCCTCACTCGCCCCGGCCGTCGAGGTGGCCGGCCTGGTCAAGACCTTCGGGCCGGTGCGCGCCGTCGACGGCATCGACCTGCGGGTGGCCCCCGGCGAGATCGTGGCCTTCCTCGGCCCCAACGGCGCTGGCAAATCCACCGCCCTGGACGTCATCCTCGGCTTCTCCACCCCCGACGCCGGAAGCGCCCGGGTCTTCGGCCTGGCCCCCGCCCAGGCGGCCCGCGAGCTGCGCACCGGCGCGATCCTCCAGGAGGGGGGCCTCCTGCCCGACTACACGGTGCGCCAGACGATCACCGCCGTGGCCGCCATGCGCGGCGCCCGCCACGACATCCCCGCCGTCGAAGAGCTCGCCGGCATCTCCCCGATCCTGGGCAGGAAAGTCGTCAAGTGCTCCGGCGGCGAGCGGCAGCGCCTGCGCCTGGCCCTCGCGCTCCTGGGCAACCCGGATCTCATGGTGCTCGATGAGCCCACCGCCGGCATGGACGTCACGGCCCGCCGCTCCTTCTGGGCCGCGATCCGCGAGCGCGCCGCCGGGAACAAGGCGGTTCTCTTCGCCACCCACTACCTCCAGGAGGCCGCGGACTTCGCCGACCGGATCGTCATCATCAACCGGGGGCGGATCATCGCCTCGGGATCGGTGGACGATGTGCGGGCGCTGGGCGAGGGCACGGTGGTCACCGCCACCTGGCCGGGCCTGTCCGGCGTCGGTCCCCTCGATGAGGCGCTGGCCGAGGCGCGCGCCAGCCTCCAGGATGTGGCGGTGCGCGGCGAGCACGTCGAGATCCGCACCACCGCGCCCGACGACGTCGCCCGCATCCTCCTCACCCGCACTCCCTCCCACCACCTGGGGATCACCGCGCTGAGCCTCGACGATGTCTTCGCCGAGCTCGTCGAGGACGCGGCGGAACCAGGACAAGCACCGCGACGGGCCGCCTGAGCCCTGCCCCGCACGACCACCCCTCGATCCCCTGGAGACAACCATGAGCAACCCGACCACCACTCCGACACCCACCATGAGCACTGCGGCGGCTCGCGCGGCATCCACTCGCCAGTCCCCCGACGAGCGCCCGAGCCTCCTGCCCTACCTGCTCACCGAGCTGCGCACGACGATCCTGCGGGCGGACACGATCATCTTCATCGTCGTCATGCCGCTGGGCATGTACCTGCTGTTCGGGACGATGACCTCCTACAGCGATATCGACGCGGGCCGGGGCAACGTCAACGCCGTCATCATGGTGTCTATGGCGGCCTTCAGCGCCGCCATGGCGGCCACGAGCGTGGCCGGGAGCTCCGCCGTCGAGATGGCCGGGGGCTGGGGGCGCCAGATGGGGCTGACCCCGGGAGGGATGCGCTCCTACTACCTGGTCAAGGCCGCGGCCGCCGTCCTGCTCTCGCTCGTGCCCATCACCCTTCTCTTCGCCGCCGGGGCGATCATGGGCGCCCACTGCGACAACCCCCTCGTCTGGCTGGGCTCCTTCCTGGGCTGCCTGCTTCCGACGATCCCCTTCGCCCTGTACGGGCTGGCCATCGGCATGTGGTTCCCCTCCCAGGGCGCGGTGGGCACGGCGGCAGCCTCAGTGACGGTGTGGGCGTTCCTGTCGAATATCTTCATGCCATTGTCCGGGACACTGTTCACGATCGCGCACGTCACGCCGCTGTACGGGGCGGCGACCCTCGCCGAGCGCCCCATCATGGGCGATGTCGTCAACACCGCCACGGGCATCGTCCACGAGAACTCGTGGCTCCAGGTCGCTAACCTCGTCGCATGGACGCTCATCCTCGCCGGCATCTGCCTGGTCTCCCGCCGTCGGGGAACGAGCCGGCGATGAGAGGGTCTGCCGCGCGCGGGTCGGCAGACCCCTCGCAGGCGCCGAACTGGCGGGATTGGCGCCGCACCTGGCCCGGCACACCGGGGTGGCTCGGCGTCGACTGGCAGTCCTCGATCTGGATCGGTTTCCTCGTCGCGACGGCCGCATTCCTCCTGAATTCGGACGCCCCCGTGTGGATGAAGGTGCAGGGGACCTCGGCGGTGGCCGCCTTCGCCGTCGTCTACGTCATCGAGGTCAGCCTCATCGCCAAGCGCTTTGACTTCGCCCGCCTCACCCCGGACTCGACGCTGCGCGAGGAGATGGCCCCAGCGATCCGCCCGCTCGTCCTCCTGGGAGTCTGCGCCGTCGCCGCGACGATCGCGATCACCTGGTACTTCCCGGTGTTCCTGCCCTACTTCTGCGCGGTCGTCCTGTTCACCACGAGGCTGCGCACGGGCCTGGTGGCGACTGCGGGGATGTGCCTGATGAGCCTGCTCATCGTGCTGATCGCGGATGTGGGCGAGCCCGGGATCGTGTACATGACGCTCGGCTGCATCATGTCGTCGTGCTTCGTCGTCCTGTCCCGCTTCTATGCCGAGCAGGAGGAGCAGCGCGCCCGTCGGGCCCGGGCTGAGGCGGCGATGGCCGAGCGCGACGAGATCGGCCGGGATGTGCACGACATCCTCGGGCACTCGCTCACCGTGCTCACCCTCAAAGCAGAGGTGGCCCAGCGGCTCCTGCGCCGGGATCCCGAGGCCGCCGAGCGCGAGCTCACGGAGGTCATCGAGCTCTCGCGGGCGGCGCTGGCCGACGTGCGGGCGACCGTCACGCGCCTGCGTACCCCGGACCTGGCCAGCCAGATCGAGTCCTCGCGCACCGCCTTCGCCGCCGCCGGGATGGAGGCGGAGTTCGCCGGCTCCGCCGATGACATCGCGCTGGGGCAGCGCGAGCTGGCCTCCTGGGCCCTGCGCGAGGCGACGACGAACATCCTCCGCCACGCGGCGGCCACCCGGGTCCACGTCATGCTGTCCCCGGGGCGGATCGTCGTGACGGACAATGGGCGCGGGCTCGAGGGAACCCTGCCCGGCAATGGGCTACGGGGACTGCGCCAGCGCGTGGAGTCGGCGGGCGGCGACCTGCGCCTGACGAGCCCCGCGCCGTCGCCGTCGTCCGATTCAAGCGCGGGTGGCGCGGCTGGCCCGGGCACCGAGATGGAGGTCGTGCTGTGAGCACAGGGAGCACTGGCGCCGCTGCGCCCACGGGCGAGGGCGGCGCGATCCGCCTGCTCATCGCTGACGACCAGGCGCTGGTGCGCGGGGCGATGGCCACCCTGCTGGGCCTGGAGCCGGACCTGGAGGTGGTGGCGCAGGTGAGCACCGGCAACGAGGTGCTGGCCGCCGCCCGCGAGCACGCCGCCGATGTGGCCCTTCTGGATATCGACATGCCCGACGGTGATGGCCTGGCCGCCGCCGCTGCCCTGGCCGCCTCGGGGCTGGCCTGCCGCAGCCTCATCGTCACGACCTTCGGGCGGCCGGGGTACCTGTCCCGGGCGCTGGAGGCGGGGGCGAGCGGGTTCCTGGTCAAGGACACGCCCCCGGAGCAGTTGGCGGACGCGATCCGCCGCATCCACTCCGGCCTGCGGGTGATCGACCCGACCCTGGCCCAGGAGTCGGTGCTGCTGGGCCCCAATCCGCTCACGGAGCGGGAGAAGGAGGTGCTGCGCCTGGCGGCCCGGGGCGACGACGCCCATGGGATCGCGGCGGGGCTGCACCTGGGCGAGGGGACGGTGCGCAACTACCTGTCCAGCGCCATCGCCAAGACCCACGCCCGCAACCGCACCGAGGCCGCCCGCACCGCCGAGCGCAACGGCTGGCTGTAGGGCCTGGGCGGACCGAAGATCCGGCTCAGGGAGTCAGGCCCCAAACGCTCGACGGTCGGCACACTCAGCGTGGACAGGGGCGCGATGTCAATTCTACTGCCGTCGAGCGGTCCCCCCAGGATGGCGGAGATGACGATCGTTGGAACCCCAACGCTTCCTCCTGCGATCTCTCCGCACCCATTCCTCGACGGCAGCAGAATTGACAGGCCTGCCTCCGCACACAGCAGTGGCCAGCGCCAGCCCCTGGCTGAGCCTCAGCCCGGAGGCCTCTACTCCACCACGCCCACCCTGAAGTGCATGTAAAATGCATGCATGGTTGCTCTTCAGATCCGCAATGTCCCCGACGACGTCCGCGACGCGCTCGCCGAGCGGGCGAGGAGCCGCGGGGAGTCGCTGCAGGCCTACCTCCTCGAGATGGTGACCCGGGAGGCGGGTTGGAATCGCAACGTTGAGATCCTTGAGAGGATCTCCAGGCGTCTCACGGACTCACAGCAGCCGTCCCCGAGCACGGAGGACATCCTTGAGAGCATCGACCTCGCGCGCCAAGAGCGCGATGCCCGGCTGCTCCAGCAGCCGGGGGAACAGGCATGATCGTCGTCGATTGCTCAGCGCTTGTGCATGCGCTCGCCCACCTCGGTGACGCGGGTAGAGATGCGCGTAGCCGCCTCACTGATGACCCGCATTGGATCGCTCCCGACATCCTGACCCTCGAGGTCGTCTCTTCCCTGCGAGGCCAAGCGCTCGGACGCAAACTCACTGAGGAGACCGCGTTGAGCGCGCTGGCCGAGTTCAGGGCGATGGACATCAGCACCTATCCCACCCGCCCCCTCATCGGCCGGATCTGGGAGCTGCGGGACAACCTGAGCGTCTACGACGCCGCTTACGTGGCCCTCGCGGAGGCGGAGGACTGCGCCCTGGTCACCCGCGACGCGCGCATCGCCAAGGCCCCGGGAACCCGGTGCCGGATCGAGGTCCTCGGCGCCTGAGACCCGGGCCCCACCGTCGAGTTCGTCGCTTTGATGCCGAGTTCGTACCATTACCCGTCGAAGTCGGCGTCAAAGGTACGAACTCGATGACCGCAAGGAGCGCGGTTCAGAGACCGAGGCGGCGGCGTAGGTCCTCGGGGAGGGCGGCCATGGCGTCGGCGACGTCGTCGCCGCTGGAGGCCGCCTGCTGCGGCTGCGCGGGCGCCTGGGCCGGAACGGCCTGCTGGCCCGGCATGATGCCGTAGCCACCGGCGGCACTGCCCGTCCCACCCGCAGCGCCGCTCGCGCCCCCGGCTGGCGCAGAGCCCAGCCCGAAGGAGGAGCCGGCCACCGGCGCCGCGGGCGCCTCCTGGGCTCCCTGCGCGGCCTGCTTGGCCTGGCGCGCTGCCTTGGCGGGGTTGCCGGAGCGGCCCTTCTTGCCGCCCTTGCCCTTCTTCTTGGCCTTGGGGGCCTGGCGGGCCTTGGAGTGCTTGCCCGTGGACGGCAGCGAGCCCATGCCGGGCATGCCGCCGCCAGCGCCACCTATGCCGCCCATGCCGCCGGAGGCCATGGCCTCCATCATCTTCTTGGCCTGCTCGAAGCGGTCGACGAGCTCGTTGACCGCCTGGACGGTGGTGCCCGATCCCTTGGCGATGCGGTTGCGGCGCGAGCCGTTGAGGATCGTGAGGTCCTTGCGCTCCGCGGGCGTCATGGAGCAGACGATCGCCTCGATGCGGTCCACCTCGCGGTCGTCGAAGGCCTCGATGGCCTCGCGCATCTGCCCCATGCCGGGCATCATGCCCAGCAGCTTCTTCATCGAGCCGAGCTTGCGGATCTGGCGCAGCTGGGAGAGGAAGTCGTCGAGCGTGAACTCGCCCTTGGCGAGCTTGGCGGCGGCATCCTCGGCCTCCTTGGCGTCGAGGGTCTTCTCCGCCTGCTCGATGAGGGTGAGCAGGTCGCCCATGTCGAGGATGCGGCTGGCCATGCGGTCGGCGTGGAAGCGCTCGAAGTCGTCCAGGCCCTCGCCGGTTGAGGAGAACAGGACGGGCGCGCCGGTCACGCCGCGCACGGACAGGGCCGCGCCGCCTCGGGCGTCGCCGTCGAGCTTGGACAGGACGACGCCGGTGAAGCCCACGCCGTCGCGGAAGGCCACTGAGGTGTTGACGGCGTCCTGGCCGACCATCGCGTCCAGGACGAAGAGGATCTCGTGGGGGGCGACGGCGTCGCGGATGCGGATCGCCTGATCCATCATCTCCGCGTCCACGCCCAGGCGGCCAGCGGTGTCGACCACGACGACGTCGTAGCCCTTGGCGCGGGCCTGCTCCACGCCGCTGCGGGCCACCTGGACCGGGTCGCCAATGCCGTTGCCCGGCTCGGGAGCCCAGATGTCCACGCCCGCGCGCTCGGCGACGACGCCCAGCTGGGTGACGGCATTGGGGCGCTGGAGGTCGGAGGCGACGAGGAGGACCCGCTTGCCGTCGTCCTTGAGCCAGCGGCCGAGCTTCCCGGCCAGCGTTGTCTTACCGGCGCCCTGGAGGCCGGCGAGCATGATGATCGTGGGGCCGCGATCCGCCCAGTTGATCTCGCGGGTCTCGCCGCCCAGGACCTCGATGAGCTCGTCGTTGACGATCTTGATGACCTGCTGGGCCGGGTTGAGCGCCTGGGAGCGGGCGGCGTCGACGGCCTTCTCGCGCACGGCGGCGGTGAAGGCGCGCACCACCGGCAGGGCGACGTCGGCCTCGAGGAGGGCGCGGCGGATCTCGGTGACGGTCGCCTCGACGTCGGCCTCAGTCAGGCGGCCCTTGCCGCGCAGCGAGTTGAAGGAGGCGGTGAGCCGGTCGGAGAGGTTGCCGAACACGGGGGTCCTTCCTGGGGCGCGGGCGCGCCGGTCGGGGGTGCGGGGCCCGGGCGGCGTGGGACCGCCCGGGCATCGCGCGTTGCTGCCGCCCAGGATAGCGGCACGGGCAAGCGCTCTCCCCCACCCCGCGCATCACTCCCAGGTGACGGACTGCGGGTCCACCCCCTGGGCGAGAGCGGAGGCGTCGATGATCTCCTTGAGCCAGGCGGCCAGGCCCTTCTCCTTGGCGTCGTAGTAGTCGGTGAAGCGCTGGTCGGCGACGTAGCCGCGGGCGATGAGCACCTGCTTGGGCACGGTCACCTCGAACCAGCGGCTCAGGTCCGCCCTGTGGCGCTCGGCCAGCGCGTTGGCCTCCTCGCTTCCGGGGACGACGCCGCGGCGCAGGGCATCGGCGAGATCGGTCTCCAACTGCTCTGTCTCGGCGGCCGCCCGCTGCCAGTCCCGGGGCGTCATGGCGGCCTTGCGGCGCTGGGACTCGGCCCAGTCGTCGGTATCGCCCCAGCGCTCCTCGGCCTCGGCCGCGTACTCCTCTGTCCACTGGCCGCCCCAGGCCTCGGCCCGCTCGGCCCCGCTCATGTGGTTGCCCATGGTCTCTGCCTCCATCATGGTGTCGATGACGCGGACCATCCGCGTCAGGCGAGAGACCCTCTCGGTCAACAGGCGCCGCTGCTGCACCAGGTGCTCGATCGCCGTCGTCGGGGCGGCGTCGAGCAGCTCGCCGATCGCGGACAGGCTCATACCGGTCTCGCGGTAGACGAGGATCTGCTGGGCGCGGTCGATGTCGGCGTCGCTGTAGAGGCGGTAGCCGGACCAGCTGCGCCCCGAGGGGGTGAGCAGGCCGATCGCGTCCCAGTGATGGAGCGCGCGCACGCTCACGCCCAGCAGCCGCGCGGCGGCGCCGACCGTGCGGTCGCTCTCTCGCGCGGGGGCCTCGGCAGGGGCGGGGGCCGGTGCCGGGGCGCTGGGGTGGGGCGCGTCGTTCATGCCCTGAGGATCTCTCATGCGACGCAGCCTGTCGCCTCACGCCGCGTGAGGGTCAAGGATGCGGCCGAGTCCGGGCCCTGTCCCTCCGATCCCCGCCCGGGCCCGGACCTCACCAGGACTTCGCCGGCCCCCTGCTGACCACAAGAGACAAAATGGCGCAGGTCAGAAAATTCCAGTGAAGTCGAGCAAGAATAGCGACACCATTAGAAAGACGGCCGCCACCGCCGCAACGGCAATCAATCTCCAGCCAAGGGCCTTCTGACCGGAAGACGATTTGCCGGCCAATGAGCGGGACAGAAATTCCGCTTCCAGGATTAGAATCAGAAACGCGGCCCCCCAAGCCCACCAGGGAATACCTCGACTGAACATCGATGCAACCCCAAGAATACAGGCCACAATAAGAAAATTATTGCCACGACTGACGCGCATTAACACATTCCCCCGTGAAGCCAATATCAATCGTCAGCAGGAAATCGCAGTGACCAGCGCACCGCCAGCAGCTTCGCAAGCAGCGGCCGTAGCAGCGCCAGCGATCGGAGTGGCAACACCGCTCGCGCCCGCCGATGCTGGAAGACACACAAGCCCTCCCCAGGCGATATTGAAAGCCCAACCAATCCATTTCGGCATGCAGTACCCTTGAGGAAGATCAGGCGAAACGAACGATGCTCCCTCTTCTCGAATCATCTGAGTAGATTCATCGAAGTAGAATGTCATTCCGGAATCTGGAGAAGTTATGTCAATCCTCGCTACAATCAGTCCGGCCGAGTCGGTCCACGTGACAGCATCACCTTCAATTGAGATTTCATCCCCTTCAACCATATTCAATTTAAGACCTTGCCCCTGCACGGGAACTGCGGAACGCTGAGCACCGGTCCGAGGATCTACTGCAACTTGATCCTGAGACGCAAGAACCTGCTGATCTCTTTCTCGGACTACCGCACCTGCGGGAGCACCGATCGATGCGCACAGCACAGTGGCGGCAATCACGAGCATGATCGACTTCACTGTCGTTTCATAATGCACTCATCTCCCTTAGTGGCGCGCGCATACATGGCTTGAAGATCAAGCGCCCTTGATCCGATCCCCAAGCGGCAACATCGTAATACTGCTGGTCAAAGGATGTCAAGAGGTCGACTGGACTCATCTTGGACGCCCGCACAGAACTGCGCCTCACATGAATACGCGCTCGGCGTCGATGGACTCGGCCTTGCACAGATCGTTGACCGTCTCGGTCATCGCTTTGTCGTAGCTGTATCCACGGCCCCAACCGGGGCGCGGGGATAGCGGGAAACGCCCAGCCAACGATCCGGCGGGTGAAGACATCGGCGATGAATACAGTGCGACAGAACCCGGTCCGCGCGCAGGAAGGGGCAGCCTCCCACTCGCGGAGTTGAGGGCCTCGGAGCCGGCCGCTCGGCCGTCTTTCACGCGGTGGCCCGCAACCAGGCGAGGACGGCGCGCACGCGCCGGTTCTCCTCCTCGGGCGGCAGATCGAGCTTGGCGAGGATATGCGCCACGTGCTTGGCCACCGCACCGTCGGAGACCACGAGCCGGGCGGCGATCTGGCTGTTGGACAGGCCCTCAGCCATGAGGGCCAGGACCTCCCGCTCGCGCTCCGTCAGGCGGTCGACGGCGCCCTCCGGCGCGGGCCCGGTGCTCCCCGCAGTGCCCCGGGCCGTTCCCGCTGGCGACGACGGCGCGGGGCCAGCCCCGCCAGCACTCGCCGCCGCCCCACTGGCAGGGGCCGCCGTCGTGCGGGCGAGGAGGCCGGCCACGACCTCCGGATCCACGACCACTCCCCCGCTGACGACGACCTGGAGGGAGCGCATGAAGTCCTCAACGCGCCCCACCCGCTCCTTGAGGAGGTAGCCGACCCCGCCGGACTCCTCGGCGAGGAGGTCGCGCACATACTCGCCAGCCGTGTAGGCGGACAGGACGACGACGGGCAGCCCCGGGTGGGCTCCGCGCAGGGCGACGGCGGCCTTGAGCCCGTCGTCGGCATTGCCCGGGGGCATGCGCACATCGGTGATGACGGCGTCGGGAAGCTCGCCGCGCGAGGCCAGGGACTCGACGGCGTCCAGGAGCCCGGGCGCGTCATCGGCCTGGGCGACGACCTCGTGCCCGGCGTCGGCCAGGAGCGCGGCCAGTCCCTCGCGCAGGAGGGCGGCGTCGTCGGCCAGAACGATCCTCATAGGGGTGATTGTGCACGAAAGGCCCGCGGCGCTCACCGGGGCCCCGCCGCCGGGCCTCCGGATGTCCCGTCCGCCTCACCAGGGAGGCGCGGCCGGGGCGCTCAAGTGGAGGGTCGTGCCCCGTCCGGGCGGGGAGTCGATGACCAGCTCGCCGCCGACGGTCGCCATCCGCTGGGCGATGCCCGCCAGGCCCGTGCTGCCGCTGCCGGCCTCCTCGATGCGGGCGCCGCCGACGCCGTCGTCCTCGACGCTGGCCTCCACGCCCGCGGCGGAGCAGACCATCGCGACTCGCGCGCGCCCGACTCCGGCGTGGCGGGCGACGTTCGTCAGGGCCTCGCTGATCGCGAAGTAGACGGCGGTGGCCACGGGCGGCGTGATCGCCGAGTCGTCCCCGCTGATCGACACCCCCGGCTCCAGGCTGGAGCCCGCGCACAGCTCGCGGACGGCGGCGGCCAGGCCCCGGTCGGTGAGCACGGCGGGGCGCACGGCGCGCACGGTCGCCCGCAGCGAGGCGAGGGCGGCCTCGGACTGCTCCTGCGCGCGGTCCACGCGGGTGAGGATAGCGTCGCGCGCTCCCTCGTCCTCCAGGCGGGCGGCGGCGAGCCGCACCGAGCCGAGGGTCATGGCCAGGGCGCTCAGGTGCTGCTGGGCGCCGTCGTGCAGGTCGCGCTCGATGCGGCTGCGCTCGGCCTCGAAGGCGTCCACGAGCGTGGCCCGCCCTCGCGTGAGATCTCCGACCTGCGCGTCGAGCTCCTTGGCTCTCTCGGCGACGGCGTCGCGGCCAAGGATCTCTGTGACCACGAGGCGCAGCCGGCCGATGCCCGCGAGGACCGCCAGGCAGATCGCGGCAAGGAGGAGGCTCGCGGGGATCGCCCACCAGGCGTCGATCGGGCGGGTGGCCGTCCCCACCCCGAAGCCCACGGGGTGCTCCTCGGAGACGATCCACGGGACGCCGGCCGCGATGACGACGAGGACTCCCCCGATGACCGTCACGAACATGGAGGCCAGGCCGAGGACGAGGGAGGCGGCGGCCAGCGGGAGGTCCTGGCGCCAGAAGGCCGCGGTGACGATCCGTGAGGAGCACCAGCGCGTCACCGGCTCGCCGTCCTCGCGGCCGGAGGGGGCGCTGGCGCCGAGGCGGCGGGCGGCCCAGCGCTCGGCCTCGGCCAGGGCTGGGATCGTCAGGTGCGCCAGGAAGAACCCGATGGACACGATCATGAGGACCGGCAGCCATGCGACGGCATGGACGAGCTCGGCGAGCACGATCATCGGCCAGCGGCGCCCCGGGGCGCTCGGGCGTGTCCTCGTCATCATGGCCCGGACGCTACCCGCGCGCTTGCCCGCAGTCATTGGCGCCAGCACCACCCTTGCGCATCCACCTGGCTCCACCAGGGGTGGGGACAGGAGCGCGAGTTGGGGCCTGGGCGCCAATGACCCTGGCGCTTGCCTGGGCTGCAATCGAGGCATGAAACCTCTCCATCGCTCGCCCCGCCGCGGCCCCGCCGACGGCGCCCCTGCTCCGACCGTCCCCGCCTCGCCCACGCAGCCGCCCTCGGCGATCTCGGTGCGCGCCCTCAGGCGCGACTACGAGGTCCCGGGGCGCGCCTCAGCCGCCATCCGAGCCCTGGCCGGGGTGGACCTCGACCTTCCGGCATCGTCCTTCAGCGCGATCGTCGGGGCCTCGGGCTGCGGCAAGTCGACGCTCCTGCACATCATCGCGGGCCTGGACCGCCCCACATCCGGCAGCGTCGCCCTGCTGGGGACGGCGACGACGTCGCTGCGCCCCAGCGCGCTCGCCGCGTTCCGGGCGGCGCACGTGGGAGTGGTCTTCCAGGAGGACAACCTCGTCTCCTCCCTGTCCGCCAAGGACAATGTGGCGCTGCCGGGGCGCCTGCGCCACCGCCCGCTGCCGCGCGGCGCGGCTCGGGCGGCCCTGGAGCGCGTCGGGCTCGGCGCCCAGGCGGGCTCCCTGCCCGAGCGCCTCAGCGGCGGTGAGCGCCAGCGGGTGGCGATCGCCCGGGTCCTCGCCTCCCGGCCCGCCATCGTCCTGGCCGATGAGCCGACGGCCGCGCTCGACGTCGTCTCGGCGCGGGTCGTCCTGGACTGGTTCGCCCAGATCGCCGCCGAGGGCGCCTGCGTCCTCATGGTCACGCACGATCCCGCCGCGGCCGCACGTGCCCAACGGGTCGTCGTCATGGACGGCGGGCACGTCGTCGAGATGGTTCCCGGGGGCGATGCGGCGGCGGTCTCGCAGGCGCTCCTGCGCGCCCGGGACGCTGGGGCCGGTGAGGGGAGGGCCGCCTGATGCTGCGACTGGCATGGAGCGATCTGCGCCGCAGCGCGGGCCAGTGGGTCTGGGCGCTCGTCATCGTCGCCGTGGCGGGCGCCTGCTCGGGCGCCCAGATGATGATCACGCGTGGGGCGCTGGCGGCCGCGCATGCCGCGGGTGACGAGAGCATGGTCGAGGGCGCGAGGGTCTTCCAGGGCTGGACGCTCACGGCCGTGTCCCTGTCCGCCATCACCATCCTCGTCATCGTGGCCTCGCTCGTGGTGCGCCAGCGCGAGCGGGCTCATGGGCTGTGGCGGGCCCTGGGGATGAGGCCGCGAGCCCTGCGAGCGATCCTGCTCGGGCAGCTGGCGGTGGTCGGCGCGCTTGGCGCGCTGGTGGGGCAGCTGGGCGCCTACCCCCTGGCGCGCCTCCTGCGCCCGATGCTCGTGGAGCAGCGCATGGTCCTGCCCGACGCCGGTCTGGCGCCGAGCGCCTCCGATCTGCCCGTGCTCGTGGGACTCGCGGTCGCGGTGAGTGTCCTCGGGGGCCTGGGCGCCACCCGCCGCTCGGTGGGGGCGCAGGTGGTGAGCCTTCTTCGGGGGCTCGATGAGCGGCGCGAGCGGCGCTGGCGCCTGGGACGCGCGGTCCTCAGGGGGATCTGCGTGCTGGGGTGCCTGATAGGGCTGGTGGCCGCCGCCGTGGCCGCAGCTGGCGCGGAGCCGGGCACCGAGAAGGCCATCGGCACGGTCGTCAGCGGCGCTTTCGCGGCGCTGGGGGCGGTGCTCCTGGCGGCCCCGTGGCTCGTGCCGGTCATCGAGCGCGCATGGACGGCGCTCGTCCCGGCCCGCTCCCCTGCCTGGTTCCTGGCGCGGCGCGCGGCTGCGCACCAAGCGGGCCGCTCGGCGGCGACTGTCATCCCGTTCACGGTGGCGAGTGGCCTGGTCGGCATGTTCTACCCGATGAGGATCTTCGGGGCCAGCGGCGTGACGCCCACGGGGCTGTTCTCCATGTTCGGCCCGGCGCTCATCGTGGCCTGGGCCGGCGGGGTGGCGGTGATCGCGATGGGGGCGGCCCGGCGGCGTCGCGATGCCGCGCTGCTCGTGGCGGCGGGCTCCCGGAACCGGCAGGTCCGCGCGGCCCAGGTGCTGGAGGGGGTGATCCACGCTGTGACGACGACGCTGCTCGGCGCCATCACTGCCGTCGCGGTCCAGGTCATCGGCTACATCGCCTGGAATGGGACCGTGCCGGCGCTCCGAGTGGCGCGGGGTGGCCCGTGGTTGGAGCTCGGCGCGCTGGGAGGGACGACGCTGCTGGTCATCGCTCTCGCCGTCGTCGCCTCATCAGCGCTGCTGGGCCGCTCAGCGGTGGAGACCCTGCGCGCCCGGGACTGAGGAGGCGCCTGCCGGCGCCCGCCCTCAGGCCAGGAGGGCGTCGACGAAGCCCTCGGGGTCGAAGGGGGCGAGGTCGTCGGCGCCCTCGCCCAGGCCGACGAGTTTGACGGGGACGCCGAGCTCGCGCTGGACGGTGACGACGATGCCGCCCTTGGCGGTGCCGTCGAGCTTGGTGAGCACGATGCCGGTCACGCCCACCGCCTCGGAGAAGACCTGTGCCTGGCGCATGCCGTTCTGGCCGGTGGTGGCGTCCAGGACGAGGAGAATCTCGCCGACGGGAGCGATCTTGCCCATAACGCGCTTGATCTTGCCGAGCTCATCCATGAGGCCGGCCTTGTTCTGGAGGCGCCCGGCGGTGTCGACGAGGACGACATCGGCGCCCTGGTCGGCGGCCTTGCGCACGGCGTCGAAGGCGACGGAGGCGGGGTCGGCGCCCTCGCGCTCGGAGCGGACGACGTCGACGCCGACCCTCTCGCCCCATGTGGCGAGCTGCTCGGCGGCGGCGGCGCGGAAGGTGTCGGCGGCGCCCATGACGACGGTCTTGTCCTGGGCGACGAGGACGCGGGCGAGCTTGCCGCAGGTGGTCGTCTTACCGGTGCCGTTGACGCCGACCATGAGGATCGCGGCGGCGGGCTCGGTGCCCGCGGGGAGGTCGGCGTTCTCGGCGAGGGCGGGGCGGGCGAGGTTGAGGGAGCGGTCCATAGTGGGGTCGACGAGCTCGAGGAGCCCGGAGCGCAGGACGCCGCGGATGGCCTCGGGGTCGGAGGTACCGAGGACCTTGGCCTGGGTGCGCAGCCCGTCCATGAGCTCCATGGTGACCTCAACGCCGAGGTCGGAGGTGAGCAGGGTGTCCTCGATCTCCTCCCAGTCGGACTCGGAGAGGTCGCCGCGGGATAGGACGGACAGGATGGCCTTGCCGAAGCCGCCGGAGCCGGCGAGGCGGGCGCGCAGGCGCTGCATGCGCCCGGGGATGGACTCGGGCCGCTCCAGGGTGGCGACGGCGGGGGTCTCGGGAGCCTCGGCGGCCTCGCCGGGGGCGCTGGGCTCCTCCCCCGGCTCCTCGGGGCTGGCCGAGGGCAGGGCCTCCTCGCGCTCCAGGGGCTTGTGGGCACTGACCTCGGGGGGCACCTGGCCGCGGCGACGGCGGCCGGAGACGAGCCAAAGACCTCCCGCCAGGGCGAGGACGGCGAGGACGGCAATCACGATGAGCATCGGGTCCATGCCCCCATCATGCCCGATGCCGGGCCGGCCGCGTCAGCCCCCGGCGCCCGCGTCGCCGCCTTGGACCCGGTCCCGTGCGAGGCGCTGGGAGACGGCTTGGGTGACGCCGTCGCGCATGGTGATGCCGTAAAGAGCGTCGGCGACCTCCATGGTGCGCTTCTGGTGGGTGATGATGATGAGCTGGCTGGACTCGCGCAGCTCGGTGAAGATCTCCAGCAGGCGCCCCAGATTCGTGTCGTCGAGCGCCGCCTCCACCTCATCCATGACATAGAAGGGCGAGGGGCGCGCCTTGAAGATCGCGATGAGGAGCGCCACCGCCGCCAATGACCTCTCCCCGCCCGAGAGCAGGGACAGGCGCTTGACCTTCTTGCCCGCGGGCCTCGCCTCGATCTCAATACCGGTGGAGAGCATGTCGCCCGGGTCGGTGAGCACGAGGCGGCCCTCACCGCCGGGGAAAAGGCGGTCGAACACGGACTCGAACTCGCGAGCCGTGTCCTCGAAGGCGGAGGTGAAGACCTCCTGCACGCGCGCGTCGATCTCCTCGACAATCCCCAGAAGGTCCGCGCGCGAGCGCTTGAGGTCGGCCAACTGCTCGGCGAGGAAGCGGTGGCGCTGCTGCAGGGCGGCGTGCTCCTCAAAGGCCAGGGGGTTGACCTTGCCCAGGCGGGCGAGATCACGCTTGGCCTTGGTAAGCCGCTTCTCTTGCTCGGCCCGCACATACGGCCGCCCCGGGCGAGGCACCTGAGGCTCGGCGCTCTCCTTCTCGCCCTGCTCGGCAGGCTCCTCCCCCGCCTCAGACGCCTCAGATGCCTCAGACGGCTCAGTCTCAGACGCTCCCGCCGCCGGATCGGCGTCGTCCTCCATGATCTCGGGGACGGGCATATGCGGCCCGAACTCCTCCACCAGGGGGTCGAGCTCAAGCCCGAGCTCGGTCAGCGCCCGCTCGGCCAGGGCCTCCAGACGAGTGCGGTGCTCGGCGCGGGCGATCTCCTCGCGGTAGGCGGCGTCCGTGAGGGCGGAGATCTCCTTGGTGAGGCGGTCGATCTCATCGCGCACCTCCCTCGTGGCCTCCAGAGACTCGGCGCGCTCAGTCTCGACGGCGCCGCGCCGCTCCGCCGCCTCAGCGGCCCACTCACGGCCCACCTCGGCGGCCTGTCGGGCCTCATCGCGCACCCGCTGGGCGACGAGCAGCTGGCGGGCACGGCGCTCCTGGGCGCGCTCGGCGGCCGCCCGGGACTCGCGCTCACGGCGGGCGGCCTGGCGCAGGGAATCGGAGCGGCCCCGCCCGGAGCGCTCGCGCTCCTCGGCGGTGCGCAGAGCCAGGCGGGCCTCCGTCTCCGCAGCGCGGGCGACGGTGGCGGCCTCAGCGGCCTCGTCGCGGCGGGCGCGAGCCGCGTCGATGGCGGCCTCCGCGTCCACCGGTGCGCCATTCTCAGTGCTCCCGACGCCGTCGGGGACTCCCGGCGTGGACCCCTCCTCAATCTCGGCCAGGGCGGCGGAGGCTGCGGCGAGCTCGGCGGTGCGCTGGGCGGTCTCCTCCTCGGCGCGCTCCAGGACGCGCCGGGCACGGCCCGCCTCCTCTGTGGCGGCGTGGGCTGCGGAGGCCAGGCGGGCGAGGGCCTCGGCCTCGCGGGCGGCCTCGGCGTCGGCGCGGCGCAGTTGCTCCAGGGCGGCGGTGAGGTCGTGGCGGCAGGCGTCCTCGGCCT
>ERZ772918.363-NODE-363-length-32638-cov-10.5498_pt1 | contig 32638 bp, 28 predicted proteins | sample MGYA00512118_ERZ772918 | MGnify/ENA primary metagenome ERZ772918 (study PRJEB29015, sample SAMEA2737939) | human oral metagenome | biome: human oral; feature: human-associated habitat; material: dental | place: China | collected 2135 ... | reverse complement strand
GAGGTAAACGAGCTGTTTCAAATACGAACGGAATATACATCCCTTTATGGTGACCTTACCGGGAATCGAACCCGGATTGCAAGGATGAGAACCTTGTGTCCTAACCGTTAGACGATAAGGCCGAACTCCGACTACTATAGCAATTATCGTCTGACTTGTCTAGCTATAAAACTACTGTCGGCCATCAAGCTCTTTTAACCGCTTGATCCGATCCTCGGTCGATGGGTGAGTGCTAAACAAATTCGCTAGACCCCGTGCCGAAAACATATTGGCAAACATCAGTGCATTTGTCGCTTCCTGACTGGGGCTACCCTCTATAGGCGGTGTCTGTTGTTTCCAGCCCTCGAGTTTCATCAACGCCGACTCGAGATGCTTACCGTTTCCTAATACATGCTGCGAATGTTCGTCAGCCAGGTATTCTCGAGAACGCGAGATGGCCATCTGGATGATCATTGCTGCAAACGGCGCTAATATCATCATTGCAATCGCTACAAACGGGTTACGGTCGTCGTCCGACCCACCGAAAAAGTACGCAATCTGCGCGAGGTAACTTATCGCACCAGCCAAACAGGCGGCAATCGTCGAAACAAGCATGTCTCGGTTTTTGACATGCCCTAACTCATGGGCTAGGACCGCTTTTAGCTCATTATCGTCTAGAATCTCCATAATCCCATCGGTTACCGCAACCGCAGCATGCTGTGGCGACCGACCTGTCGCAAACGCGTTTGGAATCGGAGTAGGGATGTAGTAAAGCTTTGGCATCGGCATACTCTCACGCGACACGAGATCCTGAACTATTTTCTCTACCTGTGGGTATTTGCCATCAAGTGGATGCGCACCTTGCATTTTCAAGACTAGAGAGTCGCTGAAAAAATACATACCGATATTGCCGACACTCGCAAAAATCAACGCCATGAGCATACCGTTTTGTCCGCCGATTAGATAACCAAGAGCCATAAAAAGACCCGTCAGACCAGCCATTAGAAGTGTAGTTTTGAAAATCTGATTCATATACATCCATTATACTGATCGAAGCGTAAAATTCGTAGTATTTCCGTTAAAACGCCGCCAAGACACAAACTACAGCCTCACTAAACCAACTAAAGCCAGCGTCTATAGTACCGTTTCCAGTTGTCTGGTATACTAAACATAAGTACTAAATAGAATAATTATGGGGGGCAACACCACGTCACGCCAGCTTAGCCGTTTTTGGCACCGCCGCACTAGCGAGGCGCTATTTCTTGTAGCGACCGTGATAGGTGGTCTTTTTGCATGGTCGACATTTGCCGGCACTAACACCCTGAACCATAATCTCGTTGTCCCACTTATCCCAGGGGTTATTGCACTTACGTCTCTGTTTGTAATTGGTGTCAGCTATTTTGTAGTGCCGCTCCAAAAACTTCGATCATCTCTACTCGTCAATTACGGCCTCGTTCTTGTCTCTACTACTATACTCGTCGCCCAAACTGGTGGTGTAAGCTCTGTATTTTTGGGTTTATTTATATTTTTGCTACCATTTGGTGCATTTATCAGCCTCAGAGGTCTGACCATAAGTCTCACCACCTTTGCCGCACTCCTAATTTACCAGTACCTCGCTGTCGATCCCAGCCCCGGACAACTAATCACATTATCAGTACTTAGTGGCACTCCACTAGCGATAGGGCTTATTCTATGGGGACGCAATGCCTCATCGGCAGACGAGACCAAACAGGACAGGGCCTACAACGAACTCGCTAGCGAGCTTAGCCAGGTCGCTGGAACCTCGGAGGTAGTTATCAACGCTATCGGAGAGGGTGTCCTTGCCCTAGATGGACGCGGAACCATTCAGCTCATCAACCCAGCAGCTCAGCAGCTAATTGGCTGGGGCAAGCAAGATGCAACAAACTTGAGCTACAAATCAATCCTCAAGATGCTCGACAGCAAGAATCAAGCTGTGTCCGAGACGAATGACCCCGTAGCCCTAGCTCTCACGACACATAAACCACAAAAAAACGACAACTTCAGCCTCGAGACCCAGTCTGGCAAGACCTTCCTGGCTAGCATCTCCGTCAACCCAGTTGGCCAGCTTGGCAACGGAGTTATAGTTGTTTTTCGAGATGTCACTATCGAGAAGTCTGATGAACGCCAGCGGGCTGAGTTTATCTCAACCGCCAGCCACGAAATGCGTACACCAGTTGCTAGTATAGAAGGTTATCTCGGGCTAGCTCTCAACCCAGCTACCGCACAAATTGACGACAAAGCCCGTGACTTCATCACAAAGGCCCATGAGTCCGCTCAGCACCTAGGACGATTATTTGCCGATCTGTTAGACGTCAGCAAAGCCGACGACTCTCGCCTCAAGAATGATCCAAAAATCATCGACGTAGTTCCGTTTATTCATGATATCGTCGAGGGTCTCACCCCAAAAGCCAAAGAAAAAAATCTCCGCATCATCTACAAACCAGATCCTGATGAGACCTCTGTCGAGGATCCGGTGAAGCGTCTCAATCCAGTTTTCTACGCCTACGTAGACAACGACCATTTACGTGAAGTTGTTCAAAACCTAGTAGAAAATGCTATCAAATACACACCCGAGGGAGAAGTGAGCGTCGACGTTACAGGCGATCATTCGCATATAGTTATCAGTATCGCCGACACTGGCATCGGCATCCCGCACGAGGATCAGTCTCACTTGTTTCAGAAGTTCTATCGTGTCGACAACTCTGACACTCGAGAAATCGGCGGCACCGGCCTAGGCCTATACCTCTGCCGACGGCTCACCGAAACCATCGGTGGACGTATCTGGGTAGAAAGCGAGTACAAGCACGGCAGTACATTCTTTGTTGAAATTCCACGTACCGATCACGATGAAGCGCGAAGGCTAATCGAACAAGCCAAACTCAAAGCCGAAAAAGAGTCATCCCAAGAATCATCAGCGCCAAACCACGACACTCCATCAACGCCAGACTCCATGACCGACAACATGCCAGTTCAACCTAGCCCAGTCACGCCAGCTTCATCAGTACCAGCACCCGAACACTCGGCCGCTCAGTACCAGACACCGTCACCAACACCAGAGACTCAATACACAGCTCCAGCTCCGACCTCAGCGCCTATGCCAGAAGAAGCCATCCAGCTAGTCAACACGCCCCTCAGCACAATCGAAGCCAACCCCGAGCAATACCTGTCGAGACGGGATAATACGCCGATCAATATACCCCCAAGACAACAATAACCATAAGGGGTATGGCTTTTTTGCAATTCACCAACTACAATAGGAGATAGTTATGACCAAGATTTTGCTAGTAGAGGACGACAAAAGCTTACGCGAGATTTATGGCGTCCGCCTCCTTGCGGAAGGCTACGACATCGTCTCCGCCGGTGATGGGGAAGAGGCTCTGGCAATGGCGATCAAGGATCGTCCAGACCTGATTTTGAGCGATGTCATGATGCCAAAAATCAGTGGATTTGACATGCTCGACATCCTCCGCAGTACTACTGAAACAAAAAACATCAAGGTTATCATGATGACAGCCTTGTCGAGCGAAGAACAACGTCAGCGCGGTGTTGCTCTCGGGGCTGATCGTTATCTAGTCAAGTCCCAGGTTGGCATCGAAGATGTCGTACGAACCGTCCACGAAGTACTGAGCGACGCTCCGGTTAGCGGACAGAAGCCCCTCGTCTCTCCGAGGCCCGCAGCTCCGGCAAACCCAGCTCCTCGACCAAATCCTCCTAGCGCCAGCACACCCCCAACAACACCTACACCGCAGGCATCAGCTCCAGCCCAAAGCCACACCGCGCCAGTCGCACCTCAGCCGTACATTGCTGCTCCTCAGCAAACTGAGAGCACACTTCCTCAGCCCACGGCACCATTCTCCACTCCGAGACCAGGCAACCTAGCTGATCGAATCATCCAACCTCTTACACGCCCTGAGGGTCAAAATGAGCCCAACTTTAATGAGCTAATGGACAAGGAGCTGGCTAGCGTCGACCAAGCTCCAACTCCAGCGTCCGATATTGCCCCTCCAACAGCACCTGCACCCCAGAACTCAATTCCAGCTCCAACGCCAATACCGAGTCCTGCCCAGGAGTCAATACCAGGCCCAAGCCCTGTAGCTCCAAGCGTGTCAACTGCACCAACTCCGATACCAGCACCTACGATACCGACTCCTCCGCAGACACAAACCCAAGCTACACCACACCCCGAGCCAAGTGGTCTTGAGTTTGAGGAGACACCACGCCCAGAAGCGCCTCAACAAATCACAACCCCAGCGCCCACCGCTCCTACTTCCGCTCCGATAGAGCCAACACCTCAAGCTCCGGCTCCGGCTCCATCTCCAAACTCAAGCCCAGTCCAGATGCCAATGTCAGGACCGATACCAGTAGCTTCGCCCGTAAATCCAGGCGTGTCGTCGGCTACCGCATCTACACCGCCTGCAACCCCAACCGCGCCACAGGCACCAGGTGCGTAGAAAAAACTACATGACGGATAACTCAACCCGTCTCAACAAATACCTGGCCCTCCAGCTGGGTATTTCGCGTCGCGAAGCAGATGTGCTGATCGACTCATCGACAGTTGAGATAAATGGCCGACCAACCGCGCTAGGTGCTAGGGTGAAACCAGGCGATAATGTCACCGTCGCTGGCGCCTCAATCTCGAAAAAGCCTCAAAAGCTCATCTACCTAGCCCTCAACAAGCCAGTCGGGTACGTCTGCTCACGGAAGCCCCAAGGTAACAGCCCGACAATTTACACACTCCTACCAGCCGAGTATCACAGACTCAAGCCCGTAGGGCGTCTCGACCGCAACAGTTCCGGGCTCCTGCTTCTCACAAACGACGGTGACTTCGCCTACCGGATGACCCATCCGAAATTTACAAAAACAAAAATATATCATGTTCAGCTGGACAACGACCTCGCGCCACTACATCAGCAAATGATTAGCGATTTTGGCGTCCAACTCGAGGACGGACGATCCCAGCTCACGCTCGCGCGATTATCAGACGAACGTCGTGACAAGTGGCAGGTAACGATGAGTGAGGGTCGCAATCGTCAAATTCGCCGTACATTTTCTGCTCTCGGTTACGAAGTGAAGCGCCTCCATCGTGTACAGTTCGGCAATTATACGCTAAACAACATGAAGCGCGGTGACTATCTAGTCATTGATCGTCAATGAGCCCAGCTTCATCGACCCAGGCTAGACCACCAACATGAAACTCCAGCCAGCTTGATTTTTATATGGATTATTGAAATAATGTATAAACCGATGTTTAGGGTGGGACGCATCTGTTCATTAACAACCAACCACCCTAAAAACACAAACTAAAAAAGAGGTGACACAATGTTCCTGAAAGGCGCCTCCGGCTTATATGACATACAAGCTCGGCGGCTAGCAGATACCGAGTCGTACTCTTTCCATCTCGCGAGAGAAGAAGAGTCTGGCCGATGGCATCTAGCCCAGATTGCCGCCTCTCGTAAATATAACGGGGGCCTTGAGCGCGCGGCGTTTATACTGCGACGTCTTGCGACAACCGCAGAGCTATTTGACGCTGAATACGCCAAGCTTACCAACCATCACCTACATTACGAACGACTCTATCCACTGCTAGTAGAGTCTGGGGTATCGCCCGAGCGGGGTAGACGACGAATCAATATATATCGTTTCGCCGATGTAGGTGACGTTCGCCGTATCCTCCCCATGTCCAACATTCGTCGCAAGAATGGCCTGCGGGTCGACATCAAGACGAGCGCATGGATCATGGGGCGACTACTCAAGATGCTCGCCTACACCCATGGTGAGGGCGTCCAAAATCGCAGGATAACTGCTAGTAATGTTCTGCTGGACCATCAGCAACATTTTGCAATTACCCTAGACTGGACGTCTGCGTTCCTCCACCAGGACCAAGTGCCGGCCGACAAGGCCGTCCTTGACATCAAAGACGCCGCTTCTGCGGTGATGTTTAGTCTTGGCGGAGAGGTAAATGGCCATTGGCCCTACGGCGAAACGAGCGCCTATATTAGACTGCTTCAGCAGTTGATAAAAGGAGCCTACAGCAATGCCGAAGAGGCTCTTGATAGCTTTTACGAGCTCGTCAGGGCCGAATACGGACAAAAGTTTCACGAGTTCACCACACTGTCGCTATAATTCGCGACCCAAACAGAGAGGAATAGCGATGGGATGCCGTCGTTTTACCCGAGCCGCATACCTAGGTGCCCGTTCTGAATACGTACCAACTACTGGCCCGGCGACTAGTACCGCTGAGCAAGCTTACCGAGAAACCAAAAAGCTGGATCCACTAGTTGACCCAGCCGAATTTGGACTAGTTCGAGAATCGCGTATACGATTCGTCGAGCGACCAGACGGTCTGTTTGTCAATAAAGTCGGGATGCCAGTCCCTGTCGAGATACGCCTCGATACGACCGGCTCAATGGGAAGTAATGTCGACAAGGCGCTAAAAGTCTTGCCAGACACATACGACCTATTGAGTAAAGTCCTGCCAGACATGGATCCGCAGATTGCCACTAGCATCTTCGGTGACCGAGACGACAGAGTGACCCTCTGTCGTTCTCAATACGAAGCGCTGGCTAAGCGGATCGTGCGACAGCTGGCGCTCATGGTGCCGGAACGCGCTGGCGGGGATTTTCCAGAAGATCCTCAATACGGGCTGTTTGCAGGCGCGTATCTAACGAGCGCGTACATAAACCGAGTCGGACTAAAAAGGTACGACTTCACGGTGACGGACGCCCCCGGCAGGGAGTACGTCGACCACCGAATGCTCATAGATATCTTTGGTGAAAGTGTCTATGACAAGGCATCAGAGAACGGCTGGAAAGTGCCAAAGAGCCGACCAATCTCGACCAAGCGCGTCATTATTGACCTACTCAAGCAGGCTCACGCCTTCTTGTTGCAGGTCAATAATGACGACGAGACGAGAGAGTTTTGGCAAGATATATACGGCGAGGACCGTATAGTCACCCTGCCAAAGGTCACCCTGTTGCCAGAGGTACAAGCAAGTATCATCGGTCTAACCGAAGGTACGCTTGAGCTGGAAAAGTTGCCCAAATTTCTCGAGGAACGAGTCACGTCCAATAGTGATATCGACAAGATCATCAGGTCTATTACCAATATTCCTATTGGCGCCCAGGCGTCGCTAAAGAACTTTGGGAAAGGCCCAAAACCAGGCGACGTCTTCCGTAACAAGACCGACCTTTGGCCGCTCGATCCAGCAAACGTACCGCCGCTTGATCAAAAGGATGAGACAGGTGATCTCGACTGGCTCTAGTCTAGCTCTATAGGTGTATGACTTACAAGGTCTACGTCGTCACCGACCTCGGGTCTGGTGACGGCGGAAAAGGAAGTGTGGTGCACGCTGTGGCGAAATCCCAGCGTGCCCACACCGTCATCAAGCGCGGAGGCGCGCAAGCGGGACATGGAGTGAAAACATCAGGAAAGAGCTTCACGTTCTCTCAGTGGGGCTGTGGGACACTTGACGGTATCCCTACACATCTGTCTCACCAAATGGTCGTAAGCCCAGAGGGGCTACTAAACGAGGCCGCCGAGCTACGTTCACTACTCGGCGTCAACCCGTTCAACATACTAACACTAGATAGACGAGCGCTCGTGTCTACGCCTTTTCACGGCATAGCCTCACGTTTGTTCGAACTATCCCTCGGGAATACTCCACGTGGGACAGTGGGTACAGGTGTTGGACAGGCCTATCGCGATATGATGCGATACCCCGAGCTTAAGCTAACAGTTGGTGACCTCGTAGCTGCCGACCTGCGTGAACGACTTGAAGCGATTCGTAACAATGTCGTTCAGTATGTTATGCCAGTGGTTGAAGACGCCGAGTTCCTGAGAAGCGATAGTATCGCCGTTCGACACGAACTCAGCCTTCTTCGTGACGACAACTTCATCGACTTCGTTCATCGACGTTTCAGGGAAGTATCACAATTGGCCCAAGTGGTCGATCCAAGCTACTTCCCGGAAGTCGTCCTGGCGAGACGCGGGGTTGCCGTCATCGAAACATCGCATGGCGTACTAACAGACCGCGTGTACGGTTTTTCACCTCATACCAGCGCTATTAGGACACTGCCAAGTATCACTCGGCGCATCCTAGACGACTCAGGTTATGAGGGAAAAATCGTCAATATCGGTGTGTCCCGTGCGTATGCTGTCCGGCATGGCGCAGGACCGCTGCCGACGGACGATCCAAAACTGGTCGAGAGACTACTACCTGGTGTCCACGAACAATACAATCGATGGCAGGGTAGAGTTAGGGTAGGCGCCCTAGACGGCGTACTCCTCCGATACGCTATCAACGTTTGCGGAGGAAAAAACGCCTTTGACGGGTTGGCCGTCACCTGGATTGACCAGGTCAAAAAAAATGGTGATTGGCTCATTGCCAACCGGTATGAAGATACGATTAATCCCGCATTTACTCCTCAGGGAGAATTGCGTGTTCATCGTCATCCAACACCGGAGAGACAAGAGGAACTCACTCGGGCGCTACAAAAAGTAGCTCCCGTCATCACTCGTTATTCAGTCGATTCTACTCTCACCGCCGATGCACTATACGCTCACTGCGCAGAGATAATCGGCAACATAACGAGTATCCCGGTCCGCATGATATCCATGGGGCCGACTGAGCTTGACAAGCTCATGAAGTAAACAAACACGAAAGGATCTCGATGTCTGACAAAGACTCAGTTGCCAAAGCTACTGACGAAGTGGCCACCAAGCTCGCCGAGCATGGCGCCTCCGAACAGGTTATCGCCAAAGTGCTTAACCTGGGCGTAGAGAAGATTGCCGACCTAGGGGATCTCACTGTCGATGACTTGCGAGAAGCTGGTATGCCTGTGGTAAAGGCACGCCAACTGATTGCGAACGTCAAACCGGCCGTCCCCGCGGTCGACACCGCTGTTCTAAATACAGCGACCTTCGACAACCTGCTGCCTAGCCCGCCAGATGATGAATCCTGGTTGAGGGCACTAAAGACTGGTGGCGTCCTAAAGGTAGACCAGTCCACAGTAGTTGCCGCTATACGCGCTGCACTTGCCGAACGGTTTGGCCTATATAGCCTACCGTCTAAGCTAGCTAACGCCATGGAAAAGTGGGCGGACGAGACTGATGAACAGGTAAGCCCAACATTCTATCAGCTACGGAAGCGGGTGACCAGGCTTCGATACGGAGACGTCTTTGATGCTATCGAAGGCCTAGACGGAACCTTCATTACAGAAGCGCGAAAGAAGCGTCTCCTTGGTAGACTCAACGACTACCTGTGGCCAGCTATCGATGGGTTCCGCGAACAGCTCAAGGGTTGGCAAGAAGCGTACCTGCAAGGTGCAGCTAACCCCGCTATGCTGTTGATAGCGTTGACCGGAGGCGGAGCGGCCAGCATGCTACAGCCCAGCATAATGCAGGCTGATACGTCTGGTCTGCGAGACGCTGCAGACACCGTCAAGGATGCCATTAACCGCGTCTTTGCGGGTACGGGGGTCCAGATCACTGCTGGACTTGCCTATGAGGCTCAGCAGATAAAACAGGCTCTGGAGGAGCCGCGCCTACCGAGTATGGTCGGTGCAGCAAACCGCGAGCAAATGCTGAAGAAGCTCGGCCTAGGGATCCCCGGAACCTACCCGCGCTTCGAAGTAAACCTTGTAAGGTTTACGCTGTCTATTCTAGAACTCGAGAACCAGACCCCTGGTCAAGAGGAAATAGGCTACCTAAGTGCCATGTGCATGTTGGGTAGTCAGCTAGATATGAGACAACTAGCTGAGCGTAAATATGCCACACTCGGCTAATTCCGCCCTATAAAAAGGGCCAAAGACCTCCTTTGGGGCAGTATCGTCTGCTCTAAAGGAGGTCTTCTTCATATTCAAATATATTATTTCTTAGGTGGAGACTGTAAACGAATCTTTTCAGCAAACAACTGCGTTGCTAACCGGCGATAACCCGGGTCCCAATAAACGCTCTGCCTATCAACACCACCCCGCTCCAGCCGTCTATCATCACCATCGACCACGTAGTGGCGTTCATAGCCCTTATGCATCAAACGATATTGCAAGGCGTCCTGCTCAAGTCGACGCAGTGCAATCCGCCTAAGTGTTGGGTCATTTTCATAAGGAGCAGTCAACTCCTTACGTAATTGCTCGATCGTCTCCCGCTCGCCAATCCAGACATTGTTATACAAAAGATGACTCCAGGCGTCAGACGCTCTATCAGCAATATCCGCCTCGCAGCTCGGCAACCGCAAGCCCTCTGGCGTATCAGAAAGCCAGCACTGAATCGGTCGCTCGTCGCCAAAAAGTGACTCGAGACTCGACGCAACATCCGTCTCCAGAGCCCCAGGACGAATCATAACCGCAAGATCAAGATCAGAGTTATCGCTACCATAACCCTTGAGTCGCGATCCGCCCATTGTTACTACTGGGTAAAACAACCTCAAAAGATGCTCGTCACTACTAATCCGTTTAATAATTTCAGTAATCCACATGACCTCAGTCTGCATATAACAAAGATTTTCCGACCAATCTCCAGCTAAAGCTGGGGTCGCCACGCCACGCGATTCGAGTAAGTCTCGAGACAATACTCCAGCATGTGACAAGTGACGATACGTTCGCTCCGCGCGCTGACGTACAGCTATATCATCGTTTGACAGCTGAGCGCCAAGCCACGCTTCATGAGACTGCTCTATACCCGAAAACTTATCTGAGCGCAACATCCGACCCAGCGCCGCCATAGCAATCTGTACCTCAATCGGCTCACGAGAGTACATCAATTCCTCTAGCCCGTTCGGTTCGACGCTACGAGCTATCTCGCGAACCAGCTCATCAGTTTTTACCTCCGCCAACCATTTACGGCGTGCCGGCGACATTTCACCCAACGCTGTCTGCTCCGTCAGTCGGTTAGAGGAAGCAACCTTCTCGCAGTCCATAAACGATTCCCTCAATAGATCACTGTCGCTTTGACTTAGCACGCACCGTATATCACGTTCGCTCACCAAACCACGCTCCTGCAACCACGGCATGAGGTGCATTGCCTTGACAACAAGTGGCACTGGATTCTCATCGTAAAGCTCACCAATATCTCCGTCCACAAAATCCGCCCGTTGATCTACCTGACCAAGCAGACTCCACCAAGCATCAACATAGGCCTCGGCGTACGCACTACCAGGTCGATCAGGCAACCATCCCTCTGGCAGATATAGAGCAATCCGAGCGCTATCCTCAGACTCGAGAAGCGGTATTATTGCCCCAACTGGCGCTCGATCGGTGGCGCAGGCAATTTCTTGCGCGACAGACGGAACCCCCGTTTCATTAAGGGGTCGCTCAACCACCACCGAAGTCCGTCCGTTTCGTCGCTCTTTCATTATTTTTAGTAATTATAAAATCATAAACTGATAAAATCAACCTAGCCTCGGACAAGCCCCACATAAAAAACACCTCACCCCGTGAGGCGAGAGAACTGCACTTATCTTTCTTGATTATATCACTTTTACATGCCTAAGTCAATACACGCCACGCACTCCACCTCTATTATCTATCAAGCTTATGCTCGTATTTGACGTAAAACTCTGGTATAATTATCACCTAATGGCAACAAAACTTCCTACCGTCGCTATCATCGGTCGCGCAAATGCGGGCAAAAGCTCGCTTTTTAACCGTATGGTACGCTCTCAGCAGGCAATTGTCGCTCGCGAAGCCGGCACGACACGCGACAACGTTATTGGCAAAGTATCATATCGTCGCCCCGAGACCACCCAAAAACACCCGCTAGAATCAAACTCCGCACAAACCGACGAGACCACCAAAGCTCAGTTTTGGCTAGTTGATACCGCTGGACTAAAGGACCCTGACGATGAATTCGAAGCTGGGATTCAACAACAGATTGAAGAGGCAGCCAGCTCCGCAGACGTTATTCTTGTCGTCGTCGATAGCACCGAATACCCAGGAGACGAAGACCGCCTCGTCGCCAAAAAAGCCCTAAAAAGCAAAAAACCCGTTATCCTCATCACAAACAAAGCCGATCTCCGCAACTCGCTACCCAACGACGAGTTTCGTCGCCTCGGCATCCGCGATATTATTCGCACCAGCGCCGAGCATAATTCAGGTGTTAGCGATATCCTAGATCGTCTGGCCGAGCTCCTACCCGAGGCTCACGAGCGTAGCGATGACGACATTCTCCGTATCGCCCTCATCGGTCGACCAAATGTCGGCAAGAGCCACCTATTTAACACTCTAGCGGGCAAACAGCAGGCGATTGTCGCTAACATCGCTGGCACTACCCGCGATCTCAACCGCGTCTCGATCCGTTATCACGGTCAAACCGTTGAGCTAATCGACACCGCTGGCATCCGTCGCCAGGGCAAACAAGAAGTCGGAATCGAAAAATTCTCTGTTCTACGCACTCTTAGCGCTATCGAGGAGGCCGACATCTGCTTCTTGCTCATGGACGTAAACGAGCTAAACGTCGCCCTCGACCAAAAGCTCGCTGGTATCATCAGTGAGGCGGGCAAGGGTCTAGTGCTGGTTGTCAGTAAATGGGACTCCGTCGAGGGCAAAGACGCCTTTACTCGTGACGCTCTCGCGCCAAAAATCGCCTACAACTTCGACTTCGTCCCGTGGGCGCCGCTCATTTTCACTAGCTCTGTAACTGGCCAAAACGTGACCAAACTATTTGACCTAGCTCTCGATATCCGTACTCGTCGTCAACAGGAGACCAAGACACGCGTTCTAAACGATCTGCTCCAAAAAGCCATCCAAAAACACCCACCGGCTGGGCTAAAAAACTCACATCCGAAACTTCGCTACATCGTACAGACCGACAACAACCCGCCATGGTTTGTTATCTATGGCTCAAATCTAAAATTTGTCCACTGGAGCTACAAACGCTACCTCGAGCGCCTGGTTCGTGAGACCTATAACTACGCTGGTACACCGATCAAGTTCAGCTATCGAGACGAGAAGCAGATCAAGGCCAACAAAGAACGTATCGCTCGCGGTCTCGAGCCAGTTACAAAAGCCTACAAAGAACGTAAAAACGCCGAAAAAGACTAGCCAAAACTACATCTAGCGAGAAAAACACCCCCGCTTTTTACAAGCGGGGGTGCCCCTTTGCTTTACCCCTTGTCAACCTCATCAGTTGACGAGGGGTCGAGGATGGGGATCTGGCTGCAGACGGCAGCCACCACCAAGGCGGCCATCTCTGCATCTTCTCGACGAGTAACCGCCGAAATTGACGCAATCTGGAAAAACACCCCAACCGCCGCCCCCAACATCATTAGGGCCCCCGCCATAATAGCAGGGAAGTTGCCCGCTGATGTTCCCGCTGAGGCGACGCAAAAGCCCCAGCACATCAGGATGGACGACACAGAAAAGGACAGCAGCGTCCTCAGTAGCGTCCCAGCGACGACCGGATATACCACCCGACGTAACCATCGAGCAAATCTCCCTTCCTTGAAACTGGGGAGAACCTCTAGGTCTTCCTTTTCCATTCAAATCTCCAATCTACAAAAGGGCATACCCCTTGGTTTAAGGGGTATCTACTCTTAATTATATCAACAAATCTTTATCTTGTCAAGAAATACACAATAACCCTTGTTGCTTAGATTTTTTCACGGCATATGAAAATAGCCCGCCGAACGAGCTCAAAGCCTATATTTGGCGAGCTATTTTCAGCGAGCAGCCTATTATCCGAGCAATTTCATGACCAGATACCAGAAATTGCCTCGCACCTGGTCGCCTTCCTGCATGGAAGATATGAACTTATTGAATGCATAAGCTCTCATCCTCTCCAAGACAGACGGCCGAGAATTAGGACTGACAGTACCCATAAAATTTCCTCTCTAGTTGAAGTATGGGTCATCGTAAATATATCACTTTATAGCATTAAGGTCAATTTAGTATCTTGGCTAGCAAAACTAACATTTAAATAGCCCTGGTCGGTCGATGAGACCAACCAGGGCTAAGGCGTCTACACGAACCGTGACAGTATAGACACCACAACCAACACGATAATAAGATACAACGCCAAGGTATTATACACAGCATGCACCGTCCCGCTATAAGCGGTGGCCGACACCTGGTTTTGCGTCCGACGGTAATCCCACAGGTATACCAACAGGAACCCAAACCCCGTCAGCGACAGTGCCACTCCCGCCGCAAACGAATACCATATATTAATTATATGGATCGCTCCAAACACCATACTGGCACGAACTCGCTCCAGCCAGGTCCACTTCTCGCACCCAGCGCGAAATGCTACCTCCTCCCGCAGGGCAAGCCTGAGCCAGGCATTGTAGACGTTACTCTTGCTAGCGGGCTGCTTGTCAAGAGTGCGCTGAAAATCGCTAAGCTCGACAAGCGGGCCGAGCCCAATAACGGTGCAAATACCGACCGCCCAGGCTAGACCCGTAGCCCAACCTTGCGGTAAAAACAACCCAAACAGCTGAGTTAGCAAGCCAACGGCAGACGGCCTCAAAAATGGCACCTGTAGCAGCAAGATGATCAAGCCCACGGTACACGCCATCATCAGTGCCGCTATCGGTAGAAAGCGCCACACGCTGCCTCTGGCTGTGACTATTATATGCGCTACCCTTGGAGGCACATACAGCGCCCCTGGGTCCTTGGGCATGGACCACCGCAAGAATTTTGCTAGTAGCCCCTTATCAGGCCTTTTGTAACGGATCTCTCTATCGAGATCACTGGGGATCGTCATATAAGAAACACCGCCTATCGTGTAGATTGAAAATGTGCAAAGAGGGTTTGGGTTATTCGCCTAAACACCTCTTTTTAACTAAAACGTCGACCAATAGTCGGCGCCTAACAGCGATATTATACCACTTACCGAATATTTGTAAATGATCTATACTGGTTGTATGAAGGTTATTTTTGGCATTGGCAACCCCGAGAAGCGGTACGCTGAGACTCGACACAACATCGGCTTTATAGTACTCAATACACTAGCAAGCCAGCTGGGTGTATCATTCAAACGATGCGAAAAATTCCACGCCGATATCGCCCAAGCAACAATTGATGGCGAAAAAATATTGCTCGTAAAACCAACGACCTACTACAACCTAGTCGGGCAATCGGCGCGTGCCATCCTAGACTTTTATAAGCTCGCCTCAGTCGACTTTCTCGTGGTTCACGACGATCTCAATCTACCAATCGGGACATTACGAACTCGCATAGGGGGCAGTGATGGCGGCAACAACGGTATCAAATCACTCAACGCTCATCTAGGTGTCAAAACAGCTCGTCTCCGCGTCGGCACCTGGACCGACCAGCAACGGTCAACCGACAAAGCGAATTTTGTCCTCGACACGCTCAACTCGGAGGAGCGCAGTACGATCGAGGATCTACAAGCTCAGATCAGGGAAATTATCGATCATTTCGTTGATGGCTCATTCCAAGCGACAACCTACAAATAACTACTCGCTATGGTCGTAATCGTGACCATGCTTATGTTCATCCTCATGGTCATGATGAGTTTCAGTGTCGCTATGTGTAGATTCTTTGTGTTCGTGATGATGGTGATGAGTGTCAGTTGTGCCATGAGAGTGATTGTGTGGAATCAAGCCACTCACACCAGCAATTACAACCACACCGGCTAGAAGCATAAGCGCCTGTAAGTTGCCCTCACGACGCGGTCGCTCGTGAATATCAGGGATGATATCGCTTGCAGCAACGTAGATAAAGAACCCAGCAGCCAACGCTAGTAGCGGCGACATATCCAGCGATACCGCCGATCCGAGCCAGTAGGTGAATAGCGCGGTAACAATAGTTGCCAATGCGCTTAATAGATTTACAAGTACGACTCGCTTCGGACGCATACCCTTGCCGAGCAAAATACCAAAATCACCAATCTCCTGGGGTACCTCATGTGCAGCAACCGCCAGGGCAGTCGCGATACCGACACTAGGATTCACCAAAAAAGCCGCCCCGATTGCTACACCGTCGATCGCATTATGTAGCGTATCACCGATTACCACGAGATTAGCATGAGTTTGGCCCTTTATCCGATCTTCACCCTCGATATCATCGTGATGATGGTGATGAAACCACCCGAGAAGGCGCTCTAGGACAAAAAATGCCAAAAAGCCTCCAAGCGCCCAGCAAAGCACCGGTAGTGGCTCGTCTTTGCCGTGAAGCGCCTCTGGCAACGCGCCAAGTAGCGCAGCCGCTAGCAAGGCGCCAGCCCCAAAGGGTAGCGCAAAACGAATGATTTGTTCACGTTTTTTAACTGAAGTGAGTAGCAGCATACCGCCAGCAAGCGATACAACACTGCCAACCGTTGCCCAAAAAAGTAACTGTAAGTATTCCATATTACTTATCGTATGGCGTTATTTTTATCATTGCAAATCTGTTGCAATTTAACGCCTCATTGCAACAGCCTCAAGCAAAAAATAACTCTAAAAAACAAAAACGACCCCGATACTGTCGAGGTCGCTTTCCAAACTAGTGCCAGGTAAGGGTGGGCATCACCTGGCACTAGTTTGCCCTTCGTCCCACCCTATCGGGTAAACGTGATCCACCTCACATACTACGTGCGATCCGCTGGACAAAGGGGTTAGTAAACGCACCAAGGCTTTTCTAGTGGTGCTATAGTGGAGGGTAGAATACTACAACACGCCTTTGTGCGCTACCTAACATAGTGGGTATTTACCAGTGGTAAACACCCGGTTAGAATAGGGGGTATAAGGTGCTTGATTGAGCTATTTCAGCTCATCAATCATGAACCATATTATCATACCTTTTATATAAAGTCAATACTTTTAACCACTTATTTGTATGAAAATCAATAATATATCTCCAGATAAGAGTTCCTACCTCCAGATAATAAGCTCTATTGCCAAGCCTCCAAAAAGCTTATATTACATGGGAAAACTGCCCGACCAGCGCCTACCAACTATCGCAGTCGTCGGAACGCGCAAGCCAACCAGATACGGTCAAGAGGTGACTAATCGCTTGACCTACGAGCTGGCAAAACAGGGAGTCGTCATCGTAAGTGGACTCGCCCTCGGTATCGATGCGCTAGCTCACAGCATCGCACTTGACGCAGGCGGGACAACAATTGCCGTACTCGCCAATCCGCTTCCCACCATCCAGCCCACTACCAATCGTGAGCTTGGTGTACGCATCATTGAAAATGGTGGTGCAATTATTAGTGAACACGATGCCGACGAATCCTATACGGTCGGACGATGGAGCTTCCTCGAGCGTAATCGAATCGTCGCTGGCATCTCCGACGCCATCCTCATAACCGAGGCAAGCGCTCGTTCTGGTACGCTCAATACCGCCATGCATGCCCTAGATCAAGGCAAGGACGTGTTTGTCGTACCAGGTAATATCACCAGCCCATCAAGCGAAGGCTGCAACCTCCTGCTGAAACAAGGCGCTATCCCCGTTACCTCCGCCGAGGACATTCTCGAAAGACTTCTACCTAAAAGACCTCGCAAACAGAAAACCCTACCACTTGGATCAAATGAATATGAAACCGCCGTCATCAAGCACCTTGCATCAGGCGTCCAAGATGCCGACGAAATTCAGCGCCTCACCGGTATCGACCAAACCTCACTAAATACCGCCCTTACAATGCTCGAGCTTGCCGGCACAATCCGCCCCCTCGGCAACAATCACTGGACGCTGTCATAAACCCCATACACTCAACCTCTAACCTGGAGCAAACGAGGTATAACTATTTTTTAACTCTATCCATATAAGCTTAAGCTATATACTTTAATTTTTGTCAATACATCGACCTCTATGGATTACAAAAAATACTCCTGTTTTTATGGTATTATTTATAAATATGACACGAAATCTCCGCGCGAAAGACCTACTCAAACCACCAACTGCAATTACCGCCGCATCATTTGCGATGGTACTACACGGCAGTCAGCACCTAGACACCAAAACCGGGAAAGCCGAAGTAATTATCGGCCGAATCGGTGACGTTGTCGACGGTATGGTCGCCCGCAAGTTCGAAATGTCGACCGACGCTGGAGCGCTGGCCGATGTCACCGCCGACAAGCTTGGTATGCTGGCAATTGCGCTCGGCACCGCCAAGCACGACATAGTTCCGAAGCCTATACTAACCGCTATGGCCATCAAGCACATCACGAACGCCACCGCGACAATCTATAATGGCCTCACCGACGAAAAGCAACGCTCTATCCGTCCACCAAAATCAGGCAAATACGGTATGGCAGCCGATACGATTTCTCTGGGTGCATTTATGCTCGCCGACGAACTAGAGCCAGGCTCGCCAAAATATCGCCTCGCTCGTGGCCTCGGCTATGCCGCATTTGCCGCTGGTATGGTTTTTGGCGCTATCTCAACTCAACGTTATCTCAAAGGCGACTTCGACGAAGTCCCAGTGCGCTAGAAACTTGACATTTTATCTATTGTCTGATAAAAATAGCGTAGACTTTTTGTTTAGATGCGATTGGTCTAGTCCGTCCGGATGGTCCGGACGTTGACAATTTGGACAGAGAGGTGCAGAGCATGACCAAGACCCGCGAGACCCGCATGCAAGTAGACATAGTAGAGGACGCGGTTTACGTGGAAGCGAGTAGGAGAATCGGGGACAAATACTACAAGAAAATACAGAAAATGCCTGGAGCGGATTTCGTGGTAGGTCGGGGCGGATATCTCGTATCGGTAATATACGCAAAGACCTATGACCCAGAAGAGATTGCGGCTCGGATGGTCATCATCCGAGCAGAGGAAGAAGGTGTCAATCCAATTGATGTTACCCTGGAGGGGAACATCGCTAGAGAAACAAGGGTAGAGGTCCTCATGGCCCTTTACTGGAAAGCAAGACAACGGAGCGTCTCTGCATCACTACGCTGCAAAAAAGCCCAAGATAAAGCGAGACAATCGGCTGAAAGAGCCAACTGTCTCTGGAAAAAGATAGAAGAGGAAATCAGGCAGGAAGCCTGATCTCACCCCCCCGAGGGCAGACTCATCTCTCTGTCCTCGCTACCAGAATTACCGAAAAAGTGCTTTCGGTGATTGTGGTAGCGAGATAGTTTGGTAGCAATATATTTGCTATAAATGGTTAAATTAATATACAAAGTACTTGACTTTTTATAAATTATTTGATATAGTATTCTTTAGACTTATCGTTCAGATGCGAAAGTCTAGTCCGTCCGGATGGTCCGGACGTTGACAATTTGGACAGAGAGGCGTAATCATGTCTGATGGCAAGAAGGCTATCATGAGTATCGAGATGGTCGGCCGATTGGTAACCATCCACTCAAGCTTCCGATTTGATAACCGACACCGAATCGACCAGGTATTGGGAGTGGACCTGTGCCTTGGACGGGGCGCGCACTCACTCATAATTCAAGTTGGTAAGGTTTTCGATCCAGTCGAGGTTACTGCAGCAGTGCTGCTGCAACTTGCGAAAAGATATGGAATAAACGAATTTGAGCTACTTGGATCCAAAACGGACCTGGAGGTTCTTATAGCAGCAAACTTGTTGCTCCAGGAGAGCGTGATCAGGTCTACAGCCGAGGCGAGCGAAGAGGAGAAGAAGGGATTGAAAGACTACCTCGAGAAACTCGAAGACGAGTTGAAAGATCTCGAGAGAGAGGCGGAAGAACTCGACGACGAGGTATAATTACCCCCCCGAGGGCAGACTCATCTCTCTGTCCTCGCTACCAGAATTACCGAAAAAAAACATATTCGGTGATTGTGGTAGCGAGATAGTTTGGTATTTAGAGACTATATATAAGTTACTAAAGCATAGTTTGCAATAACTATTTGACGTTTTATATTTTATTTTGTATAATATATTGCAGACTTTTCGTTTAGATGCGATTAGTCTAGTCCGCTCAGAGAGTCTGAGCGTTGACAATTTGGACAGAGAGGATTATGATGTCTCATCTCACGAAGCAGGCAAAGGAAATGCGGCTGACGAATATAGAGATGATAGATGAATCTAACGCGACCGTGCACAGTAGTGTGCGGATTGCAGACGAGGAGTCTCTACAGAGGATCCGAAAGGAACAACATGTAGTCTCAGCCCATGCGGGAAGTACAGAATACGACCTGGCGATTGAGGCCGCCGACCACCATGTTATGGAGGCCATAGCCGAGGCCATTGCAACATGCGCCGAAAAACACGGTATCGCTAGAGTATACGTCGAAGGAGTAGAGGACTCCTTGGTCCTGGCGAACGCTATCGTTGACGAAATTTGGTACAGGTGCGAGGAGGAACTGGCCGACATAAGGCACAGAAGATCCTCGCTAAGAGAAATAAGAGAGGACGCCCAGCATGAACTCGACGAAGTCGAGTGCGAAGAGTATCAGCTCGACATAGAAATCCACACCCTTAAGGCAGAGCTGAAGAGGGCGGAGGAGGAAATAGAGAAGCTCCGAAGCATAAAGAACGAGCTGAGAGAAGGGTTGGAAGAAATTGACCGAACAGAGAGGATTCTAAAAGAAAAACGGAGAAGTGTTAAGAAGAGGAAGAAAAGTATCAGAGCCACAACCTATAGTGCTCTGATCACAATAGACTAGCCATTTCCCCGAGGGCAGACTCATCTCTCTGTCCTCGCTACCAGAATTACCGAAAAAGTGCTTTCGGTGATTGTGGTAGCGAGATAGTTTGGTAGCAGTATATTTGCTATAAATGATAAATTAATGTACAAAGTCCTTGACTTTTTATAAATTATTTGATATAGTATGCTCTAGACTTATCGCTCAGATGCGATTAGTCTAGTCCGCTCAGAAAGCCTGAGTGTTGACAATTTGGACAGAGAGGCGAGAATATGACCAAGGACCGCGAGACCCGCAAAAACCGTATGACCGTGAAGAGATATACGGACAGTGTCTATGTGTCCGCAAGAGAAAGAGTCAACAAGAGGAGTCATACTCTCATCGAAGGAGCCCCGGGAGTGGAACAAGTCACTACGAGTTGTGGTGGCTACTCGACGGGAGTCAGGTTCGCAGACACATACGACGCCGAAGAAGTAGCGGCACGGATGGTGATCATCCGAGCCGAGCAGGCGGGTGTTGATCCTGCCGACGTTGCCCTCCAGGGCGACATCGCCAAGGAAACAAGGGTAGAGGTCCTCAGGACCCTCCACAAAGAAGCAGCCCTGCGCGGAGCTGAGGCGACGTTGCGTCTCAGGCAGGCCCAAGAGGACGCGAGGCAGTCAACCGAAAGAGCCAACTGGCTCTGGAAAAAGATAGAAGAGGAGATTAGGCAGCAAGAAGCCTGATCTCACCCCCCGAGGGCAGACTCATCTCTCTGTCCTCGCTACCAGAACTACCGAAAAAGTGCTTTCGGTGATTGTGGTAGCGAGACAATTTGGTATAATATGAGGTTATGAAAAATCTCGTCATAGTCGAGTCACCAGCCAAAGCAAAAACCATTGAAAAATATCTAGGCAAGGACTTTCACGTCTTGTCAAGCGTCGGTCATATTCGGTCAATTCCCAAAAAAACCAAGGATGGCACACCACCGATCGATGTCAAAAACGGATTTGCCACTACCTATGAAATCGATCCCGAAAAGAAAAAGGTCATCAGCGAGCTCAAAAAACAAGTCAAAGCAGTCGGCCCCGCTAACGTCTGGCTGGCTACCGATGAAGACCGAGAAGGAGAGGCAATCGCCTGGCATCTTTGTGAGGTTCTCAAGCTCGACCCTACCACGACTAAGCGAATTGTTTTTCACGAGATCACTAAGCCAGCGATCGAAGAAGCTATCAAACATCCGCGCACTGTCGACATGAAACTTGTTGAAGCCCAGCAGGCCAGACAAATCCTGGACCGCGTAGTTGGATTTGAACTTAGTCCTGTTGTGTGGCGAAAAGTCCCAGGCGGGAAATCGGCTGGACGAGTCCAGAGTCCAGCGGTGCGACTACTGGTGGAACGAGAGCGTGAGATCGAGACTTTTAACTCCAGTGCGCAATTCAAGGTTACCGCTATATTTATTCACGACGGACAAGAGTTCAACGCCGAGCTAAAACAACGATTTGACACCGAAAAAGAAGCAACTGAGTTCCTGGAGGGACTCGTCGGTGCAACATATACTGTGAGCGATATCGCCAAGAGTCCATCAACCCGCAACCCATCTGCGCCTTTTACTACCAGTACTTTGCAACAAGAGGCAAACTCCAAGCTCGGCATGAGTAGCAAGGCTACGATGGCAAGCGCCCAGAAACTTTACCAAGAGGGACGCATAACTTACATGCGTACCGACAGCGTAACCCTGTCTAGCCAGGCGATTGCCTCGACAGCCGATCTAGTCAAACGCCTCTACGGTATCGAGTATAGTCATGTACGTAAATTCAAGACCAAATCAGCAAGCGCCCAAGAGGCCCATGAGGCAATTCGCCCAACCGACATAACCCGTGAATCTGTCAGCGGTAACGAATACGACCAAAAACTCTATGACCTGATCCGTCGCCGAACCTTAGCAAGCCAGATGGCGCCAGCCAAGCTTGAGAATACGACAGTTACGATCACCATCAGTAAGACCGAGCAATCAAGCGAAAAAAACAAAAAACTCGTTTTTGAGGCAAAGGGACAAGTTGTCGTGTTTGACGGCTTTTTGCGAGTCTATGGCGGCAAAGACGACACACTATTACCAGCAGTTTCATCTGGCGATACACTTCAGCAATATAGTGTTGAAGCACGACAGGTATTTTCACGCCCGCCAGCACGCTACACCGAAGGGTCGCTGGTCAAAAAACTCGAAGAGCTAGGTATCGGACGTCCATCGACCTATGCGACCATCATCAATACCGTACAGGCCCGAGGCTATGCCGAGCGTGGTGAGTCTGAGGGGACTCCTAGGGATGTCATCGTGCTCCAGCTAATTGACGGAGAGGTCGATCGAGAGATTATCCAAGAAAAGACCGGCTCTAATCGTGGTAAGCTCGTCCCGACACCATCTGGAGAGCTGATTAGTGACTTTTTGTCGAATCACTTTGATCAAATCGTTGACTATGATTTCACCTCAAAGGTTGAGGCACATTTTGATGATATCGCTACCAACAAGCTAGAGCGCAACACTATGCTAAGAGATTTTTATGAGCCGTTTCATGAGCTTATCGAAGGCTCTGGCTCGATTGACCGATCAACTGTCGGTAATAGCCGGGAGATTGGCGTCGACCCAAAGACCGGCAAAACTATACTGGCGCGATTTGGGCGATTTGGTCCAATGCTCCAGCTGGGTGCAACCGACGACTCTGAAAAACCACAGTTTGCCCCAATGCCACGCGGAGCAAAGATCGAAACTGTTACACTCGAACAAGCTCTCGAGGCGTTTAAGCTGCCTAGACTTGTCGGACAAACCGACGACGGTCAAGACATCAAGGCGAATATCGGGCGATTTGGCCCGTATATCCAGGTAGGCAAGCTATTTATATCCATAAAAGATCATGACCCACACGACATCGATCTAGACACAGCCAAGACGCTCTATGCCGAAAAACTCAAAGCCGAAGCCGAAAAAAATATTGCTGATTTTGGTGAAATCAAGGTTCTAAGAGGGCGATTTGGCCCATATGTCACCGACGGCAAAAAGAATGCCAAAATACCAAAAGATATCGATCCCACTACGCTTACTGAGACAGATGCCAAGAAGCTACTAGACGAAGCCCCAGCCAAATCCGCTCGTGGCAAAACACGTCGTGCACCTCGTCGAGGCAGTAAAAAAGCCTAAGACCAAAATCTTCTCACCGCACAGCCCGAAAGACTTGATTATGAGGCTATGTTTGGTGGCATTACGCCTAACGCAGACGTCCAATCTCAAGCGTCAAGACGACCAACAGTCTATGCTATATCAATGAATTGTCTATGGAATATAGGTAATTCATTAATTTTATGGTGTAATATTTTCGACATTATTTGTGGAATTTTTTCTGGTTTCAAGGTGTTAAAGTTGACAGCTCGGTGAAGTATGGCTAGCTTGACCATGGTTCTATAGCAAAAAAAGTCTCAAAAAAGTATTTACCATAAGCGTCGATATTGTGGTACAATAAATGTAGCAAAGTTTGGGGGTTGACATTTCCAAAAAATGTATCATAATGTAACCAGACTGAATATTAATTTTTATATAATTTTCCCTTAGGTGAGGCAAAGGGAGCGGAGAGTTCTACCGATGAGCGATACTGCAGCAACCCTAAAGAGTGCCGTGCAAGAGATACTAAAAGCTATCGATCAGGAGCGTGAGCGTGAAATTATTACACGCCGTTTTGGCCTATTTGAGCGACGCGAAACACTAGAGCAAATCGGTGAACTACTCAGTATCACTCGCGAGCGTGTTCGCCAGCTCGAAAAAGCCATCTTGATTCGTCTGAAAATCGCCGCAGACGAGGGTAAAATTCCAGCCGTACACGAAATCGAACGCCTCATTGTTCGTGATCTATCTGAGAATGGTCGCGTTGGTCGTGTACAGGACGTAGCTACGCGCATGGTAGGGAATATGCCTACCGTCGAGACAAAATCACGTATCGCTTTTGTTGGTGAGCTATCTCCGAAACTAGTCGTTATCAACGAAAATGACAACTACTACCAAGGTGTCGGCATCGCCGAAAATGGTGACGAGAAAAAAATCCGCGGCTCAGTCGACGAGATCGTCAAAACTATCAAAAAACATGGCGAACCAGTTGATATTGAGACGCTTCACGGCATGCTCAGTTACGAAAGCCCTAGCCAGGTTCGCGCGCTTGCCAGCCTCTCAAAGGGCTTAGCCAGCCTCAAAGACGTCTGGGGTCTAGTCAAATGGCCGACCGTTAACCCAAAGAATATTCGCGACAAAATCTACGTTATCCTCGCTGACAATGGCAAGCCAATGCACTTTTCTGAGATTGCTAAATTTATCAAAGATAGCGACTTCAAGCGCAAAGACGTCACCACTCAGGCGATCCACAACGAGCTGATCAAAGACAAGCGATTCGTGTTGATCGGTCGCGGTATTTATGCTCTAGACAGCTGGGGCTACAGCAAGGGAACTGTTTCCGATATCATCACAAAGGTTCTCAAAAAAGCTGGCGAGCCACTACATCGCGATGAAATCGTCAAGCGCGTACTAAAGAGCCGTCAGGTCAAAGAAACGACAATTTTACTCAATCTCCAGAGTAAACCAGAGTTTAAGCGTGTCGCCAAAGCGACGTACACTCTCGCCGAGCTGGAGACAAACTAGCCTCCGGACTAAACTAATGATTTTAGCCCGCCGCACTAAGCCAGGCGGGCTTTAGTTATCCAAAACAATCATGCTTACTCTTGCTTTTTTTACAGAGGTATGATATAATGTAATGGAATAAATTATGTCAATTATCGTCGACTTCATCAATATAATTCTCCAGTGGTACGTTTGGCTGCCAATTGTAGCGATTTTAGGCTACATGACGTGGCGAAACTATCAGCGCGTTGATGTCGTCAGAAATGTCGACAGCGTCTTATTGATGCTAGAGATTCCAAAAACCAACGATAAATCCGAGCTCGCTGCTGAGCAGATGTTTGCGTCACTACACGGCATCTTGCGCGACGCCAAAGAACTAAAAGCTAACGGCGGATACCAAGAACATCTCAGTTTTGAAATCGCTTCAGTCGGTGGACGTATTCAGTTTTATGTCTGGACACCAAAATCGCTTCAAAACTTTGTCGAAGGACAGATCTACGCTCAATACCCTCAAGTCCAAATTCATGCCACAGATGAAGATTACGTGGCGCACGAACGTCATCACAGCGTCGTCTACACTTCAGAAATCGTTCTGACCGACAAAGAGTTCTTGCCCATCAAAACATTTCAGAGTTTTGAGGTCGACCCGCTGGCGGGTATCACTGGCACGCTCGCCAAGCTAGAGGACACCGAAGAAGAAATTTGGATTCAGATATTGATTCGACCTGTAAGAGACGATTGGCACAAGGCCTCTGACGCCTGGATAAAATCCGTCAAAAGTGGTGGCTTTAATCTATTTGGTGATGGTGGCATGAAATGGGTCGCTGGACTGTTTGAATTACTGTGGGCACCACCAGAGCAGGGGACTGGTAGTACAGCGGAAATTTCTGAACGCGACAAAACCCGTATCGCTGAGGCCGAAAAAAAAGCGACAAAACTGGGCTACCAGGTAAAAATCCGTCTCGCATACCTCGGAGAAAATACCTCCGACGCCAAACTTCGTATGCAAGGTATCGTAGGTACATTCAAGCAATTCAACTCGACAAACCTCAATGGTTTCAAACAATCCCACGACAGCTTCGCCAAAGAATCTCTCGCCAAATACAAAACCCGCTTATTTGCCGATAGAGGGTATCTAATGAATATCGAGGAAGTCGCTTCGGTATTCCACCTACCGCACACCAACGTTGAAACACCAAATATCGTCTGGGCAAGCACAAAAACTGCCGAACCGCCAGCCAAACTTCCGATTCTAACTGGCGACCCAGCTCATGATGAAAATATTTCTGCCTTTGGTATGACTAACTTCCGTGGCATCAACCATCAGTTCGGCATGTTACGCTATGACCGTTCACGCCACGTCTATATCATCGGACAAACAGGAGCAGGTAAATCAGGACTTCTGGAGTTATTTGCGCTATCTGATATATTTCACGGTCAGGGATACGCGATAATCGACCCTCACGGCGACTTTGCGATAAACAATATGCGATTCGTACCTGGCTCACGCCTAAAGGATGTCGTTTATTTTAACCCTGCCGATACGCAGTACCCGCTCGGATTTAATCCTCTAGAAGTCACCAACCCGTCGCAAAAAACCAACATTAGCTCTGAAGTGATTGGCGTGTTGAAGCGCATGTTCGGTGATTCGTGGGGCCCACGTCTTGAGTATATTTTGCGATACACGATACTAGCCTTACTCGACAGACCCGAGACTACCATGCTCGACATTACTCGCATGCTGACCGACAAGAAGTTCCGCAAAGAAACCCTCAGTTACTGTACAGATACTGTCGTTTTGCAATTTTGGAATGTTGAATTTGCCAGCTGGACTGATAAGTTTCAGGCTGAAGCGATCGCCCCAGTACTAAACAAGGTCGGAGCTTTCACTGCTAATCCAGTTATCCGCAACATCATTGGCCAGCCAAAATCAACATTTAATATCCGCCAAATTATGGACGAGGGTAAGATTCTCGTCGTCAACCTCAGCAAGGGTCTAATCGGTGAGGATAATGCTGGAATCCTAGGGTCGTTCCTGGTCACCAAGATCCAGCTCGCTGCAATGAGCCGTTCGGATATACCAGACATCAAAGACCGTCGACCGTTCTATCTGTACGTGGACGAGTTCCAAAACTTTGCGACCGATTCTTTCGCTACGATTCTATCTGAGGCGCGCAAATACGGCCTCAACCTCACCGTCGCCAACCAATACATTTCACAAATGCAAGATTCTGTGCGCGACGCCGTCTTTGGTAACGTCGGTACAATGATCAGCTTTCGTGTCTCAGCCGACGACAGCCCAATTCTAGCCAAACAATTTGAGCCACAATTTGAGCCAAACGACCTCTTGCAGATGCACAACCGCAATTTCATCATAAACATGGTCATCAACGGCGAAAAAGCTCCAGCATTTAGCGCAAAAACACTCAACCTACCGCCCGCCCAAGACGATAACACTGGTAGGATTATCCAACATACACGAGAAAACTACGCCCGCAACCGTCAAGAGATCGAGGAGGATATTTCAAAACGCATCCTACCTCCAGAAAATCTTGTAGTTAAGCGCCCTGGCCCTGCTTACACGCCGCCAAAATCACCAGAGCAACGTGAGGCTGAGCGTCGCGCAAAGGAAGCAGCGATGCTCGCTCAGGGCAAAACATGGCCCATCAGCAACGTCACACCCGATGAAGTCAACGTCGCCCTAAAAGAAGCGAGAGACCAAAAGAAGCAACCAAGTACAGAGCCAAAAACTAGCGACCAGCCTGACGCACCGATCACTAATTCCAATAACGTAACCGAAAAACCAAAGAAAAAACGTACACGAACCCGCAAGCGTAAGCCATCGGGCAGTAGCGATACTCAACAAGAGCCAAACCGACCTCGCATCATACGCGAATCAAGCGTAAATGATAGCAAACCATCCTCTAGCAAACCAGAGAATGATCCTACTATATTGAGCGTTAGATAGTAAACTAAGGCTTGCATAACACTCAAACTCGTACTATCATGTGAGTACAATTATACCAACATCTAAATTGCCAGGGAACTATAACGGCAGTAGCCATCAACAGCGTACCTCACCAATTATACCAATATCTAAATTATCAGGGAAATATGGCTACAAGGCCAAGCAAGACAATTGAACTTTGGGATAGATACACTGTCACCGTTAATACTAAGCTATTGGATGACTTTGACTTCATCAGCGACTTGTCTGAGGCACATCGAACTGGCAATATCTCTGAACTGGTGATGATATATACGGCGGTGATCGGTAGCGATAAGGTATACGATGACATCCGCGCACACATTGAAGCTGAACACGGCTACTTCTCACAGAAGGCGCCACTAGAGATTACAGCGAAGGTGGATGACTTCTTCCCAAAAGCTGGCAATCGAGCGCAGCGGCGTTCGTGGAAGAGTTTAGCTTATTAGAGGCTGATTTCCAACAGTATTACCACCTGAACTTATTAGAAGCTTGCCCGCATGCTGATGACCGTCGAAGCGGTTTCTTGCGCTATGCCAGGCTATTTAAGAACTTACCAGTAGAAAGTAGGATTTTTCGTAAGCTAGTGCCGGCAGCAAGTTGGACATGGCGAGATGAGACGTTGAGTCAAATATTACAGGAGCTGAATATACTGCGCACCATGACCTATAATATGAATAAGCGTAAAACTGCTAAATCAGCTAAAGCTATGAAGAAATTTGAGCCTGACTATATCACTACTGCGCGAGAGGAGCTCGAGGAATTAAAAAAGAGGGAGCGTACAGAAGAGCGGGAAGAGCTAGAGGATTTTTGGCGGGAGCTAAACCCGAACGCGCAATACCGGGCTAGTTGATGATTTTGTCTATTGCTTTGGCGATTTCAGCGTCTGTGAAGTTGATCGTTGACTTTTTCTTAATTGATAATCGCAAGCTACGAATGACGTCAGGTGACTTGATGGCTTTTTTCATATTTTCTTCAGTTAGCGCATCAAACCGCTTCCAGTATTTGTCCAGGTCACCTTTTAGTACGGCTTTTTTCGTAAGGTTCACCAGATGTTTGGCGGTGGTCCTAATGGTCGATAGGTTGGTTAGGTCGTATGCAAAGATACGCTGTGAACGGATTGGTTTTTCGAATATGACACGGTGCAGTTCAATACAACGACCGTTAGTTAAAATTACCCAATCAACGCCCTCGTTTGAAGCGTAGTCAACCGCCTGTTTCAGGTGTCTCTCGTTTAGATCAATAGAGGTGGCCTTGGCTTCAACAATAAAATGAATCTTCTTGTTCAGTTGCACAACGTAATCAACGTATGTGCCTCGAATCATATGCTCTGTCTTGATCTCGTCGATCAACGTGTAGCCAAGCACAGTGCTGAGCAGGCTATTGACCATCAAACGGGCTGTTGACTCGTCGGCGTTGAGGTTTTCTTTTTTCGTTAAATATTTTTTGCGATACTCACGCAATGCTTTCTCGCAAGCTTTCTCCTGAAACTCTGTAGCCATGAGGTCCTCATTTATCTTAAAAGTTTGCATTCATTGTAGCAATGTTATACTCAAAATACAAAAATAATATACTATGTGACATTATATAGACATGTCAAGCGTGGGTTTTATGCTCCATAAGTCTGGTAGCGCAGACATATTGTGCAACAATCCAGCTATTAGGCAAATTCAAACGCATTATACAAATATCCAAATTGCTAGAGAGCTATAAATACTGGATCGATTAATAATGGACTAAGTTTAAAAAGCGTAAAAAATCCGCCCTTAAAGAATCGAGGCAGATATTAAAAAGCCCAAGCAAAGCTTGGTACGCCCCTGATGGACGATGATTTGCGGGGCGCTACCCCGGCGGGTAGCGATCTAGAATCTGCTACAGGCACAAGCCCTGTTAGTAATCCATCAGGAGCTCGTCTATAAATGTATCACAAAACATATCAAGCGTAACTTGGTTTCCAGTGATTCGCCCCTAGCTAGTAGACGAATCACCGGTTTAGCGTCAAACAACGGAGTTGGAGTTGTCGATAGGCAGCTCACTGACAACTTTACAGACGCTACGACTATATGTAGTCTAGCAAACAACACGTTAAATATCAATTCCGAGGACACCTACAGGTCAACGAAGTCAGGCTTTTCCGGCGTGCCTCCTGAATATTACCGCTGCAGGATCTAACAAACACCACGATACAAGTATGTAATCGTTAAAGAATATGCTGACGACGTGTCTATAACCGCGATATTCTAAGTGTTCAGATATCGACCAGTGTAAAAAAACAAAGAGTAGCGAGGCGGCCACCGAATTACATTGTGAATACCGCCTAAGAGTGATAGACTGCAAATACATAGCTTAAATCAACGTCCCCCTAAACTTGTAAAACCAGTTACGTAGCCTTTGGCTGATGAATCAAAATCTGAGCATCGAATCAGGAGAAATATGACACACTCACATTCAAACCCAAACATAGAGATACCAAAACACCTAAAAGAAATCGCACATATCAGCGATGATAATTTCAATATACCTCCTATACATCACAATGAACGTCCAATAACTCGATTTGGATCTAGGGGAATTGTATTGAATGATAACGACGAGATAGCCGTTATCCACAAAAAAGCTAAAAATGAATATAAACTTCCTGGCGGCGGTATTGACAGTGGGGAGGGTCCACGAGAAGCATTTAGGCGTGAATGTAGAGAAGAGCTGGGTTGCTCCGTCACCATAACTAATGAGCTGGGCATAGCCATCGAATACAAGTCACAGGAAAACTTCCAACAAGTTTCATTTGTATACGAAGCAAAAGTAACAGGCCAACCATACAGGAACAGACTAACTTACAAAGAAACGGCAGAAGGAGCCGAGTGCGTTTGGCTACAAAAGATAGAAGCGCTAAAAAGAATAAGGGGGTCATTAAACAATCTTAAGGCATCGAGCTATGATTCGGTGTATAGGACTAAGTTTATGGTCCTTAGAGATGCTCAAATTTTAGAGCACTACATAAAAACAACTAAATAGCAAGCACTATAGAACTACCCTGTATTAACCAAAACACTACAGCCGTTCATTAACCTAACGCTATCTCACGCGTCGTCGCAAACGATATAGACCGATAGAACCGGCCGCAATCGTGAGGCACACCACACCAATGATTAAGTAGAGGTTGTCACCGGTGCCAGCCAGAGATGAGTGGCTCTTTTTCTTATTCTGTTCTGGAGTCGCAACACCTACGCCGCCAGGTTGCGGTGGCTGCGGAGTTAAAGGCGACGAAGGAAGGGAAATTGTCAATACTCCTTGAGTAACCGACACATTACCAGCAATATCTGTAAACTTCATCTTGACCGTATACGCTCCATCACCAAGCGCGGCAATAGAATTTGACGGCAGTGCCCATATGCCACCTGCGACTACGGCAGGGTAGTCAACGCCGTTAATCGTCACAACCACCGTCGCGGTCGAGTCATTTACCGTACCGCTCAGAGCGGGTGAAGCGACCGTCGCTTGTTGCGTAGTGAGCGCACCAGTTGGCGCGGTCGTATCTATAGTTAATGTCAGCGGCATTGATGGCGCCGATACGTTGCCTGCCGAGGTTTCCCGACTATAGGTCACAGTGTGACTACCGTCAGATAGAGTGTTCGGCAAAGTAACCTCTATTGGCCCCGCCGAGGTACAATTAACAACTTGCACCTCAACACCGTCAACTATAAGGCGTAGTTTATCAGTAGCAGATATACACTGCAATGTTACTACTGGCCTCGTATTTTTAGTGATATTATCCGAATCACTACTGCCGGTATCAGAAGATGCCTTGAGAGTAACCCTCGCCGGTGGTACTACGACATTAGCATCAACATTATAGGTCTTCGACGAGTTGATACTAGTTGTGTTGCCGGCGACATCAGATGCCGTCACAACAACGTCAATCGTACGGTCGGGATCCGACACGAGCTCAGTACCTGGGACTGTCACAGAAAATCTGCCAGTAGCATCAATCGTGGCCTCATATATCACACCGTTAATAGTCAATCTGGCTTTATCACCGGGACGAGCGCCGGTTACCGAGCCGCGGATGAACTGCGGTGCAGCCGCCTCTACAGAATTGATAGTATTATCAGCTGTTACTGGATCCATTGTTACTGTCGGGGCAGCTGGAGCGGTTGTATCTATCGTAACAGCCAAAGCGGGCGAGCTCGGCGACTCGTTACCTGCTGCGTCCGATTCTTTGAACGTAACAGAATGATTGCCCTCGGTCAGTGGCGCAGTCGGCACCATATCTACCGGGCCGACATTTGTGCAATTTACAGTCCCATTAGCAGCACCATCAACATATAGTGTGAGTGTGCTGCCCACCTCAGTACAAACCAACTTAAAGACCGGTTTATTTTTATTAGTAATATTATCTGAATCACTATCGCCAGTGTCTGATGTGGCTGTCATATCAGGGGCAGCAGCAGGAGCGACCGGCGGCTGAGTATCTTGCCATTGGGCATAAAGGGTAATGTCACCAGTGAGGTGGAAGTTGGCACCTGG
>ERZ772918.360-NODE-360-length-33003-cov-16.2038_pt1 | contig 33003 bp, 31 predicted proteins | sample MGYA00512118_ERZ772918 | MGnify/ENA primary metagenome ERZ772918 (study PRJEB29015, sample SAMEA2737939) | human oral metagenome | biome: human oral; feature: human-associated habitat; material: dental | place: China | collected 2135 ... | reverse complement strand
CGACGGTCCGGGAGGCGCCCTGGCGGACAGCGGCCGCGCTGCGGGCGGCGAACCCGCGCACGGCCTCCCGCCCCTGCCCGGGCAGGGCCCTGACGGCGTCCCTGGCCCCGGTGGCCCGGGCCCGGGCGGCAGCGGTGAAGGAGTCCCTGAGCTCACGGGCCCTGGCCCGGGTCAGGTTACCGCGGGCCTTGCGGGTGTAGTCCTTCCAGGCGTCGTCCTGGCCCAGGCGGCCGTCGTTGACGGCCAGGCGCTTGGCCTCCTTCTTGATCCTCTCACGCCGTTCCTCGCGTTCGGCCCGGGCCTGTTCCAGCGCCCCGGGGGGCTTGTTCGCGGGGTCGTTGAGCTGCTCGGTGACGGACCGGTGGGTGAAGACGTGACGGCCCCGCCCCCTGGGGGTCAGGCCCGGGTCGATCTCCCCGGCCCGGGGGCGCCCGTCCCCGGGCCGGGGGAAGGGGAAGGGGTCAGGGTCCGTGTCGTGCAGGTGCTGGAGACGCTGGAGGCGGTGCACGCCGCTGCGGGCGGTAGCGGCCAGGCCTCCCAGACCGGCCAGGGCGGTAGCGCCCAGGGTACCGGAGGTGGCTCCCTGCCCCCAGGCCAGCGCGCCCTTGACGGTGAAGGGGCTGGGGACGTGCAGGACGGCGGTGAAGAGCCAGTGCAGGAGGAAGGTGCCTACCACGGGGCCCAGGCAGGTGGACACGACGGCCCCGGTAGTGCCTGGTGAGAAGGTCTGGGACCCGATCTTGGATATAGCGGTGGCCACGGTCATGATGACCGCGATCATGAGGCCGGCGCAGGAGGAGACGAACAGGGAGCCCACCAGCTGGAGGCCGGTCCTCCTGACCACCTGCCAGTTGTCGCCGGGCCCCAGGAGACGGACCAGGGCGGCGAACAGGCCGAGTACCATGAAGGCGACCACGAGCTTGGAGCCGAGCTGGAGCATGGCCAGCAGGAGCAGGACGGCGCCGTCGGCGACGGAGCCCACGAGGTAGGCGGCCATGATGGCCCCGGTACCGCTGCCGTCCTTGCCGTGGACGGAGGCCACGTAGTTGTAGACGGCGTCGGACCCCTTGGCGTTGGTGGCCACGCTGTTCTCGTCCCAGTCCAGGGAGGAGCCGTCCAGGTTCTTGTCGCCTCCGGCCCACCATCTCTTGCAGTCGCCCGCGTCGATCTTCTTGCTGATCGTGGTAGCCCAGTCCCCCCTGGGCGTAGCGTCATCCACACCCACCGGCGTGCACGCGGCCCACCCCAGCAGCGCCTGGTCCTCGTGGTTACCGCCCTTAGCGGCCTGCGACCACGAGGCCGTCAACCACGTCGCCCCCGCCTGGGCGCCCGTACCCGTCCTGGCGCCCACGTACCCGGCCAGCTCCTCGTTCGACGACACCGTCGAGTGCGCCCGGGCCTCCAGGAAGAAGCAGTACACGTGGTCCGTGTACGGGTTCGACGACCCGAACTGCGAGGCCGCCCACACCGGCAGGACCCCGCTCTCCCACATCGTGGACACCATCTCGGGCAGGGCCGCGGCCCGCGCCGTCGGCGACCCGTCCTGGGCGTAGGAGGCGTCGTACAGGCCGTGGAGATAGTCCACGTACCCCACGGACCCCTCAACCGTGGTACACGACACAGGCCATTCCGCGGCGGTACCGGCCTCCGAGGACAGGGCCTGGTACCCGGCCAACGACCCCGTGGACCTCACCACGGTAGACGCCAGGGCACCCGAGACCGAGTTGACCACACCATTGGCCTGCTGCACCCACCACCACGGGCTGCCCCTACCCGGCCCGGCCTGCGTGGACACGGCCCCACCCGCGACCATCGAGGTCAGCAGCCCCAGCACCACACCCGTCTTCAGGGTCTGCCGCACCACGTAGGCGCCTCCCAGCCCCCGACGCGAGCTCGCCACGGCCGAGACCACCGTGGCCGCGGCCAGGCCCACCAGCAGCCCCGCGGAGCTCAGGGCCCGCCCCACCGTACCCACCAGGTTGTCCAGGTGGTAGCCCAGGGACTCGATCGGGCAGAACGTCGACGAGGCGTACAAGGCGTCCGTGCTCAGCATCCACGAGGCGTTACCGATCTGCATCAGGCCCGAGTTCCGCATGTTCCGCTCGACCTTCTCCGCGAGGTCGCCCCAGACGTCAGCACTCAGACGGGAGTGGAACCCCGTGGTGGACTCCGCCCACCGGTTGACCGGCAGCAGGTCCGCGGCGGTACCCGCGGTCCTGGTACCGCACACGCTGACACGCCCACCGCCACCACCGTCCGTCGTGGGAGTGGCCGTGACCGCCCGCGCAGTGACCGGCACCACCATGAGGGCGGACACCAGCAGCACCAGCAGCAGGACCCTCCTGCCCCACCGCCCGGGCGCGCGCCGCCCGCCGGCCCCACGCGCCCGGGCCCCGACCCGCCTCACCGGGGGACACCCCCCTGGGCGGGACGCCCCTCCACGGGGACGGCCGAGGGCGCGTGCTGGTAGAAGACGCCCGGCTCCATGTCCAGGGGCGTCCCGCAGAACAGGAACACGCGGTCGGTGGACCGCACCCGGTGCGCGGCCCGCTTCCACAGGGCCTCGTCCCCGCCGACGGTCAGGGCCACCGCCACGGGCGCCCCCAGGAACGTGCCGGCCAGCACGCCCGGACCTGCCAGGGGCACGAGCGGCAGCACCACCAGCAGGCCCACGACCATGCCCCACACGCCGGGCCACAACCAGGTAGCAGGCACCTGCCACACGCCCACCACCGAGGTCCTGGCCCGGTCAGCGCGCGCCCCGGTCAGCTCCGTCAGATCGAACATGGCGGCCATCACACAGCCACCCCGCTGTTACGCAGCACCTGGATCACGGCGTTCACGATCAGCCCCAGGACCCACAGGGCCGCGGGGATAACGATCTTGGGCGCCGCCAGGAAGGCCCCGGCGATGACGGCGCCCGCGATCTTGTGGTTGTCCTGGCCGCCGAAGAGCGGGCCGCCACGCCGCTTGGCGATAAGAGACGACATGACGGCGGCGATAACGATGATGGTTCCGGCGATACCGGCCACGACCAGCAGCGCCTTGGAGCCCGTCGCCGCGTCGAACGCGGCGATCAGGGTGTCCCAGTGCTTCTTGAAGTTGACGTCGTTAGCGGTAGGCACAGGCATCATGGGTGTCCTCCTCACCGGGCCCCGTCTCAGGGCCCCTCACCCCCTTCTGTGCGGGAGCCGCCACGACCGGTCTCAGGGCCCGTACCAGGGCCACGACGTCCGGGTCGCTCCTGACCGCCTCCGGGCCCCGCCCGGCCAGCTCCACGGCCCGGGCGACCAGGCCCCCGTCCGACGCCCCGGCCCGCCCGGGGCCGCGGAGAAGGGATTCTCGTCTGCTCATACCCGTTCCTGTACGGGCCCGTACAGGAACGGGTATGAGCGAGTTCGACGAGCGGCAGCACCCGCGTGGTGCCGGTGGGCGGTGGACCACCAAGCCCGCCGGCACCCCTACCACCGCCCTGGGCCAGGAGCCCGGCAGGACGACGGCCAGGACCATCAGCGGCCGGGACCTGATCAAGGTCGTCACCGCCATGGTCGGCCGCCAGCAGGCCCGGATCCCCGCAGGCAGCCAGGAGTTCGACGACATCGTCCAGAACGCCTGCCTACAGGTCGGCGCCACCTACGGCTTCGACCGTATCCCCCTGGCCCCCGTCCGACAGGTCGTGGAGACCACGATCAGCCGGTCCCAGGGGCACACCAACCTCGGCTCTACCGACCGACGCGCCATGAAGGCCCTGGCCGCCCTGCGCGAGGACCGTGAGGAGCAGCTGGGCAGGGCCCTGACCAGCCGTGAGCTGGAGGACCTGGCCCAGGAGGTGCGGGACACCTGGCCCGACCCACGCCACAGGCCCTCGACCAACCTCCTCCAGAGGGCCCGCCTGGCCCGCGCCGGCCGTATCTACCGGGACGACGGCACCATCATCGAGGGCGTCAGCCCCTGGCAGGACACCGACCCCCACTCAGCCGCCCCCGGCACGGCGGTAGGGGCCGCAGAGGAGGCGGTCAACGCGCGCAGCCCCCACCGGGCCAGGCGCCGCGTCTGGGACGCCCTGGCCGAGCTGCGTGAGGCCGAGGGCAGCAGCCGTGTCCCCCGGGTCCTGGCCCCTACCCACTCGCCCCGGGCCGCGGCGTGGTGCCGGACCACCATCGACGACTACCCCGGAGGAGTCATGGGCGCCGTGGACAGGTGGGGGCAGGCCGTCGAGGACGAGGGCACGATCGCCCTGTTCGCCCCGTTCGGTGACCTCGACGAGGACGGCCGCGACGCCGTCTGCCGTATGCTGTCCGCCCACCCCGACCTGGCCGACGACCTGTGGGACGCGGCCCTGACCTCCTCCACCAGACGCGGCCGCCCTCAGTCGTAGTCACCGATCTCGGCGTCGGACCACACCCCGTCCACCAGGCCCGTCCCCTCCTCCAGGGTCAGGTACCAGGCCCGCGTACCGGCACCCCCGGGCACCATGGCCGCCCTGGCGGCCTGGGGCGGGCCGCTGGGGCCGGGCGGGGCGTCCCACCCGAACGTGAGCACGGTGACCATGACCACCCCGTTGGCCCTCGAGCGCTCAGCCCTCTCGAAGGCGTCCAGGGTGACGGCGTGGTGGACGGTACCGAACCGGGCCAGCCTGCTGGCGTTGGCGGCCTCACCCGCGGCGACGACCTGGGCGGCCTTGTCCACCACGCCACCGGCCAGGTACCGGCGGTAGTCGACGCCGTCCGCGTTACCGGTGGCCAGGGCCACGGCCACGACCCGGGCCGGGGCCGTGTCGACCCTGACCTCCTCGGTCGGTGCCGTGGCCGACGACCGTGCCCCGGCCACGGCCCCCGTGGTAGCCGGGACGGTGGGGGCGGCAGGCATCCCGCCCCCCGGTGGCGGGACCGCCACCGGGGTGGTGGAGCAGCCGGCCGCCGTGAGCACCAGGGCGGCCGCCCCGGCACCCAGCAGGGCCCGGCGGGTAGGTAGTGCGCTCATAGTGACTCCTTACAGGTCCTGGCCCGTCAGCTGGTGAGCCTACGCAGGTAGTAGTCGCCGTACAGGGGTATCTCCACGATCCCCGTGGCAGGGGTCTGGGCGCCGATGATGCCCCCGGACCCGTTGTAGACGGCCACGTGGTGGGCGGGGCTCCCCCAGCACACGATGTCCCCGGCCCTGGCCTGGTCGAGGCTGACGGGGGTGCCTGCCGCGCACTGGGCCGCGGCCGAGTGCTCCAGGGCGACTTGGATGGTCCGGTAGGCGGCCTGTACCAGGCCCGAGCAGTCGTAGGCCGTGGGCCCCTCACCCCCCATCACGTAGGAGCCGCCGACCTTGGAACGGGCGAAGGACACGACGGCGTCCAGTCCCCCACCGGCCCCGGCGGGAGCGGTGACCTCACCGGTAGCCAGGTCCACGCCGTGGGCCTTGAACGTCTCCACGGGGTTGGTGCACCGGTCGGCCCAGGAGGCGTCGAACGCGCACCACTGGGAGTCCCCGATCTTGTCCAGGGGGCTGGTCTCCACGTGCAGGTGGGCCCCGGTACCTATCCCGGTGTTACCGAGCTTGGCGACCACCTGGCCGCTGGTGACCTTGTCGCCCTTGCCCACGGTCCAAGACCCGGCGACGATGTGCAGGTAGCGGACGCGCCACCCGTCAGCGGTGTCGTAGTCGACCTCGCACAGGCCGCTGGAGTCGCAGGCGGCGTAGCTGACGGTGCCGTCGGCCACGGCCACCAGGTCGGTGCCGATGGGCAGGCCCCCGATGTCCGTGCCCCAGTGGGGGCGCGCGTACCCCAGGACCGGGTGCGGGCGCTGCGGGTCCCAGTCGGAGGTGATGGTACCGACCGACACGATCGGGTACCGCCACCCCGACCCGGTGACCGCCCGCGTACACCCGGCAGTGCTGGTGGTGCCGCTCACACCCCCGGCCAGGGTCCTGGCAGCCTGCTCCCACTGGTCGTAGGCGTCAGGGAAGGCGGACACCTGCACGCCCTGGGCCATCTGCCCCAGGGAGGCCCCGGGGTGGGCGGCCATCCAGGGGACCAGGTGCTCGAAGAACAGGGCGGCGCTACGGGTGGGGTCCATACGGTCGGCCGTCGACCCCCAGAAGTCGCGCTGCTGGAACAGGCCCACGCTGTCGTGGTCAGAACCGACGTCGTCGTGCGGCAGGGCCAGCGACTCGGGGTTACCCGGGTTGGCGAGCATCCTCAGCCGTGACTCCTGCAGGATGGTCATGAGCGCCGCGAGGACGCCGTTGTCGCTGACACCCTGCCGCTTGCCCTCGGCGATGACAGCGGCGACGTACCCGGCCCGGACGGGAGTGACCTCGATCTTCTCCCCGCTGGTGGAGGCCACGGAACCGACCGTGGAGGAGGCCGTCACCGACACCGTGGTGGAGCAGGTGGCCTGCCCCCGGCCCAGCCGCCAGGTCAGGGCGGTGGTGTAGACCTGGTCCGCCTGGTCACGGGTCAGGTGGGTCGTCTCAGCCGGGGCGGTAGCGGCCGGGGCGCAGTCGGGGCCGGTACCCGACGTGCAGGTCCACACGCGCACGTGCCCGGACGCCGTGGGGTCCTGCACGGTCGGGTCCGCCGGCTGGATGGCCTGCCACCCGCCCACGGGGTCCCAGGACTGGCCCGCGGCCTCCAGGTGGGAGACCCGGATCTGCTCGTAGCGGGTGGTGACGGTCGTGGCCAGCGGCAGGGGGTCGGGGGTGGCTACCGTGACCAGGCCGCTGCTGGTAGTCACCGCGGAGGCGTCCAGCCCGTAGGTGGACGTGGCCAGCGTCGTGACCATGTCGGCCGGCTCGCCCTCCAGCTTGTCCGGGGCGGCCAGGGCCTGGGCGGCGGCACCGGCCGACCCCGGTGAGGTGCTCGGGGCGCCCGGCCCCTCCATGGTCATCAGGGCCGCGACCCACGCCTCACGGACCAGGCGCGCCTGCCGGGCGCCGTCACCCGCCTCGGTCTGGGTCCCGTCCGGGCAGGGCTGCCCCTGCACGGCCAGGGCGTCCCCGGTGCACGTGACCGTGCCGGCCAGCATGTCCCACCCGGCCTGGGCGGCGACGGTGTCCTTGGCCGCTGACAGGGCGGCGGCCACCGTGCGGGCGTTGTCCCTGGCGTCGGCCCCGGTGTCACGCCACGGGCCGCCTGACCTGGACACGAGCGCCAGGACGATCTCAGCGGGCAGGCCCCGGGAGTCGGCGTCCTCAGCGATGCCCGTGGCGTCCTCACCCAGCCCGGAGGCCTGGGCCGCGCCCTCGAACCCGGAGGTGGACGACCCGTTGAGGGAGACGTCGTTGACGTGGGCGACCCCGGCACCCGTAGGTGACCCGGCGCACATGCCTGGGGCTGCCAGTGCCCCCACCACCACGGCGGCCACGGCCACGGCCCGGCGCCTGCGACGCCACGCCCGCCGGGCCCTGCGCAGAAGCCCACCCGCTGTCCTGCCTGTCGTGCTCTTGGTCTCGCTCATGACATCACCTGTCCGGACGGGGCCCGCCACCAGGACGACGGCGCGGCACCGGCGGCAGGGCCGCCACGGCACACGCCCACGCCTGGTGCAGGAAGGCCCGTACCTCCTCGACGTCCCGCCCCGCGTGCGCCCGGGGGACCCGCACGATCTCCTGGGCGAGGCCGGGGAAGCGCCGGGCGTTCAGGGCCGCCTGGTGGCGGATCCGCTCACGCTGGGCGCCGGTGACGTCGGTACGGTGGTCGGAGACCGCCTCGGTGGACTCGTCCCAGAAGGCGCCCGCCAGGTCGTCGAGCAGGCGTGCGGACGCCTGGGACGCGGCCACCTCCAGGGCCTCACGCACGGCGCGGCGCACACGGGGCCGGGGGCGGGGCGCCAGACGCACGGCGTCCTCGACCAGCAGGGCCAGGACCCGGTCAGGCAGGACGTCCAGGCGCTGACGGTCCAGGACGGTGGTGGGGTCCCACATGGCGATCATCGCCTCGGGCACGAGGTCCCTGCCCACAGGCAGCCGGTCACCGTCTACCAGCGCGCAGAAGGCGTCCAGGCTCAGACGGGCCAGACGCGGCTCGTCAGCGACCAGGGACCGCACCAGCTGGGTCTCGACCGGGTCCCGCGGCCGTAGGAGCGGGGTGACCTCCAGGGCGTCACGCACGATCCTGCAGACCGCCTCCTGCCGGGAGGCCCCACGCCTCCTCGCCAGGGCGGCCCTGACGTCACGGGGGTCCACCAGGTCAGGGTCGGTGTTCGGCGGCGGAGGGACGTGCCGGCGCACCAGGTCCAGGGCACCGACGTCGGTAGCGCCTGCCGCCTCGGCCAGGGCCTCCAGGCTGACGCAGCAGCCCACGGGGACGGCACCACGACGGGTGGTGTTGGTGGTCTTGCGCCCGACCTTGAGCAGGGCGGACAGGCCCCAGCCGCGCAGCCACCCGCAGAAGGAGGCGCCGTCGGCGATACGACCCCGGTCAACCCTGTGGACGTGGCCGATGAGCTCCAGGAGCATCTCGGAGGCGTAGTCCTCACGCAGGTACGGGTGCTGGTAGCGGGCGCTCCACACGCCGGCCAGGTCGTCGGCCAGCCCCGCGGCGGTGATGAGGGGCACGAGCAGCCCGGGGAGCTCAGCGTCCGAGACCTCCGTGTCGGAGCAGAGACAGGTCGCCTGGGCGTCGACCCTGTCCCTCACCGACGCAGGGGCCTGCGAAGCGTTCACGCCACCTCTAGTGGGCGGCCGACCAGGCCGCCTCACGAGTCGATGCCCCCGGGCCCCAGGAACACCTCGGCGAGCTGGGTCAGCGACCCACGACCCGCCTCAGCCACCTCGTCCAGGCGACCCAGGACACGCCCCGTCAGCCTCTGGTCACCCGGGGCCGCCACCAGCTGCTCCCACAGCCCGTCCTGGTGGGCCGGGACACCGTCGATGACACCGAGCACCTTGGCCGCTACGGCGCAGGCACCCACGATCTTGGGACCGTCCTCGCTGCGCAGGGCGGCCGCGATCTCGGCGGCGGCCAGGGAGTCGGCGGCGGCCCGCAGGTCACCGACCAGATCCTGGGCGGCCTCGATCGCCCACTGGGTGTCAGAGGACACCGGGGCCTCCAGCCCGTCCAGCAGCGGGTCCTCGACCTGCCCGTCCGCCCAGGAGCGGACGTGGCCGGGGTCCCGGTCCACCCCGGCCAGGACGTCGATCCACAGGCCCGTGGCCCGCTCGTACCAGCCCGCGGCGATGGCCTCCAGGAGCACGCGGGCCACCCAGGTGTCCTGCCCCTCCTCCTGGGTGCCCCCGTCGGTATCGACCAGCTCGTACCGGCTCAGGAGCCGGGACGGCATCCAGAACAGGGGGTGGCCCATGAGGGAGTCGTCCACGGGGGACAACCGGGCTCGTACGGGGTCCACCAGGGGGACCGCGCAGGACGCCCACAGGGGGCAGGTCACAGCCCCCACGGGCAGGCCCGTGGCCTCTACCATCCTGCGGTGGCGGTCGCCCGCGTCCAGGAGTGATGACCTCACGCCGCCGGCTGCGGCCCACAGGCCGGGCACGAACAGGCCGGTACCTGCTGGAGGGTCGAGTGAAAGGGTGTGCTCCATGCGTATGCCCCCGGTCAGACCGGGCCCGTGGGTCGGGCCCTCTCACCAGGGGCAGATGCATACGAAGAGGAAGAGCAGGGTGTGGTGGCCCCTCACCCGTTACGGCAGGCCGTCGTCAGAGGCCTCCCGGCCGGGCCCGGGACCCAGGTCACCCAGGTCACCCAGGTCGAGCTCGTCGAGCACCTCGACGTCACCACCCCCGACCTCCACCTCCGTGTAGGCGGCCGCCTCCTCCTGCCTGGGCATGAAGGCGGACACGTCCCAGTCGTCCCTGACCGGCACGCCCCGGCAGGCCAGCTGGGTGGCGTACTCCCCGGCCGTGGCGTACCAGGTCTGCACCTCCAGGGCCGCCCTGGTCGTCGACTCCCACACGCCGCGCCCGATCGGGGCCTGGGACAGGACCGGGGCTGCCTCGGGGCGGCGTAGCCCGCTCATCCGCTCACCCTGCGTGGGCATACCCAGCAGGAGCCTGCCCAGGTTGTTCTTCAGGTCACCACCAGGGATCCTGCTGATCGTGTCCGCCTTGAGGACCTGCGTGCCCAGGAGCAGGTGCACCCCGGCACTACGCGCCTCCCTCGCGATACGCCCCGTCAGGGACCCGATAGAGGCCCGGCAGGCGTTCTCACGCTCAGCCAGCTCGTAGCCGGCCAGCACCTCCGGGTCACTCGTCCTGGTCCTGCGGACGGTCTCGACCAGCATCAACGAGGTGAACTCGTCCATGACGACCAGCACGTGCGCAGGACGCTCCCGCGGCGGCAGGTGGTCGACCCCGGGCACGCCACGGTCAGCGGCCAGGGCCTTGCGGCGCCCTACCTCGGCGTACACGGCCCGCACCATGGCCTCCGCCTGGGCCACGGTCCGCCCGCCCGTACCACGCAGCCACGGACCCAGGGCGGCGAAGTCGGCCCCGCCCTTGACCGGGTCGATGACGACCGCGTCCCACCCGGCCAGCAGCACCGTGTACAACACGGACGTCAGGGCGACCGACTTGCCGGTGCCGGTGACCCCCAGGACGAGGGCGTGCGGGGTGTCCCCCACCTCCCAGACCACGGGACGCCCGTCCACTCCGGTACCCCACGGGACACGCAGCCCCCCACCACCGCCCCCGGCCTGGGCCACGAGGGCGTCAGCGGCCTCGAAGTCGTAGCTGGCTCGGACGGGGACCGGGTTCCCGGCCGCGGACATGAGGACGACCCTGGAGGGGTCGGGCTGGGCCACCACCTGCAGGAACCCGGCCCGGGTCGTTGAGGCGACCTTGCCCAGCCCGGCGGCCACGTCAGCGCCGCTGAGCCCCGCAGGCAGGCTGAAGGTGTAGACGGTCACCGCCCTGTTGCCCTCCAGGGGCTCCATCGAGACCATCGTGGGCACCTCACCGGTGGGGGTGACGGTCCGGGCACTCACCCACGCCTGCTCGAAGTCGAGCTCGGCGACCGTGCGCCGGTGCTCCCCGGCGACCTCTGCCTGCCCCGGGTACGCGCCCACGAACAGGTCCACCAGGTCACCGTCGCCACGCACCCGCAGCCACTGGGCGCGCATCAGGGCCGCGATCCTGTCGGCCCTGGCACGCAGGTCACCCAGGCTGAGACCACCGTACAGGCGCACCCGCACCCGCCAGATCCACGGCGCCGAGACGGTCAGGCACTGGGCGTCCACCGTCTGAGGGGCCTGGGTGCCCTTGAACGCGGCACGGAACGCGGTGTCCACCATGCCCGCCAGGACGAGGGTGGCACCGTCACGCGGGTCAACACGACTGTGAGGTGAACCACCATAGGATGGGGGCAGGTCCGCGGGGCTGTGAGCGACCGGGTACTCAGACCACACGACAGCGAAGAACTTGTCCGACCGGGCACCGGGCGCGCTGGCGCCCTCAGTGGGCGGGATTGCCGTCACCAGCAGGAACGGGGCCTTCGGCATGGTGGTACGCAGCCGCTGCCCCAGCGGGAGGTAGTCGCGGACGACGTCCTTGCCCTGCGGGGAGGCGAACGGCAGGCGGTACACCACCTCCCCGCCGGCGTCGAGCTCGTCGAGGCAGGACACCTGGGCCACGGGCGGGGTGTCACCGAGCTTGATGACCTCCCTGAAGTGGGCCTCCCACTCGGCGGCCACCTGCAGGCCGGACACGTGCCCGACCATACCCGGATCCTTCCAGGAGACGCCGTCGGTGTCACCCAGGATGACCGTCGTCCCGTCCAGGAGCGCCGGGGCGACCTGCCCCATCAGGCCGACCAGCTGGGCTGCACCGGTGACGTCGACACGCCACACCTGCGGCCCGTCCTCGGTCAGGAGGTCGAGGCCACGCAGGACGGCGACGTCCTGGTGCAGGTAGTCGGCGGCCTCGGTGAGGAACCGCTCCAGGCGCACCCTCACCTCGTCCGCCCCCGCAGTGGCCACGTCCGCGTCCTCCCCGGGCCCGCAGACCGCGACCCTGAAGCGTGTGGGGTGGACACCGCCCGGATCCTCCTCACGAGCGGGGATCACCACGGCGGACAGCCCGGCCCCGACACCTACCGCGACCTTGTCGCTCATACGCAGCATCTCGCTGCTGGCCCTGCCCGGGGCGTCGAACAGGTCGACCGTGTAGGGGCCGACCACGCTGCGTCCCACGAGGACGGGGGCCGGACTCAGCCTGGGTACCTGCGCCCACCGCCCCGCCCACTGGAAGGCGGCCAGCAGGTCCGCGTCACCCACCTCGTTCTCGTCAGCCCCCACCCCCAGGACGGCCACACGGAACAGTGCCGGGTTGACGCTTCCGGGCACCGGCGCGCCCTCACCGTCCAGGGCCGGCTCGGGCAGGACCCTCACCACGCCGTCCCCGACAGCAGCCGCCAGCTGCCCGCACGCCTTGACGTAGTAGGCCAGATCCCTGCCCGGCCGGGCACGGAACACGTCGACCACCAGTGGCCCGTCCACCAGACGGTCCACCAGGGTCGGGGGCTCATCCTCCCGGGGCACCAGGGCCCACCGCGGCTCCCACTCACGCCGCCCCTGCTGGCGGCGCCTCCACCCCTCCCAGGCACAGGAGCGGCACAGCACCCACACGGCGCACGCCGCACCCGCCAGGGCCCCGCCCAGGCCCACCCGGACGGGGGAGGCAACCCAGTACCGGGCGGCGGAGGCGGTGACCGAGGCCAGGGCCCACCCGACCACACCACCCGCCAGTACCACGGCAGCAGCCCACCGGGGTGCCCTCACGACCTGGGTCAAGGGCGTGCCGGGAGCCGGCTCGTCAGGGCTGAGCGTCGTACGCCACACGCGCCCGACCCCCGTCACCAGCAGGAACACGGCGACGGCGTCCACCCACGGACCCCACGACACCAGCCAGGAGGGCCACCCCCGCGGTGGCGCGACCACCAGGCCGCCGACAGCCACACCCGCACCCAGGGCCGTGAGCACGCTCACACGCACGGGCCACAGGCCGACAGGCAGGAGCACACCTCCCAGCGCCGCCCAGCGCACGTGCCGGGCCAGCGCACGCCTCTGCCCGGGCGTGGCCGGCACGGCCCTGCGCGAGGCCCCCACACCCTGGTTCCCGGTCAGCAGGGGCGGAGGGTGAAGCACCCCGGCGACCGTGAGCGCGACCGCCGTGACGGCCACCCCGGGCAGGCGCGCCCACAGCACGACAGGCCCCCCGACCAGGGCCACGAGCAGGGCAAGAGCGAACGGCAGGCGGCTGGGAGCCGCCTGCTGCCTGCCCGCCGCCATCAGCGGCACCCCCGGTTGGCACGTACCCACCGGCCTACCTGGGCCACCACGGCCGGGTCGGCGCCCCGTGAACCGGCCATACGCGCCGCGACACGCACGGCCCGCCTGGCGCCCATGATCCGCCCGCCCGCGTACCTCATCAGCCCTAGACGCACCCTCCCGGCCCCGGACGGCCAGACGGCCACGACCGCACCCACCACCGGCACCCCCGCCCGACGCATCTGCTCCACCGAGCGCGCCAGGGACATCGACTCACCAGGCCTGAAACGCCGAGGCAGGACCCTGTGGGCCCACCACCGGTAGACCCTGGGACCCAGCCGCACGTACCTGCCAGCCCTCCAGCTCTTGGTATCGACCAGGACGACACCCCGGGAGCCGACCAGCACGTGGTCGATGTCAGCGGCCCCGCCACGGACCCGCACCGAGTGGAACACGGTGAACGGCTTACGGGCGGCAAGGGCGTCCAGCAGCCCCGCGGTCGCCTCCTCGCCCCTGAGCCCGGAGACCTGTCCGCCCCGGCCTGCGTCACCAGTGAAGGAGCCCAGGGCCTCCCCGGCCCGCCCGTAGACGACCCCGCCGCTCACAACAGGCTCCTGACGACGAGGTAGACCCCGCCGATGATCATGGCCGCCATCAGGATCCCCGCGAACAGGGACCCACCGGGGGACTCCAGTAACAAGATGATCCGCTGAAGCGGATCATCATCTGACCTCATGCCGTTGTCGTTGTCGTCGCTCATGCCCCCTACTGGCGACACCCGACCGCAGTCAGGTGCGGGCCGCCAGGCCCTGGCGTCCTGACGACCAGGCGCCAGGTCCCCCTCGCGGCCCAGGTGAGCACGTTGACCACCGCCAGGTAGGGCGCCTCCACGGTCAGCGTCCCGCAGCCGGCGCCGTCCGGCCCGTACAAGCGGACCCGCACCCAGCCACGGTGGTCAACCAGACGAGCGCAGGACGTATGGCACAGGCTCACGGTCCCGGCCGTGTAGGCGCACCAGGCCCACCGCCCCCGCGACAGGCGCACGCGGGCCTCAACCACGTCGTCACCGGCGTCAGCACCGTACCAGCCGATCAAGCGGGCCAGCTCGACCACCGCACCGGCCCTGGAGGGACAGAGCAGAGGGATAGCCTTCCTCAACCTGATCAGTCCCCGGCCACGACCACGACACCAGCTGTCGTGAGCTCCTCCGCCAGGGCGGCAGCTGCACACCGGCCGTAGGTGGTGCTGGCCTGCGCACCCGTCACCGCCACCATACGCCGTGACGACAGCAGGCCCACCCGGCCCCGCACCCACAGGCAGAAGGCCGTGCAGGAGCCCAGGCGCTCCGGCCAGAACAGGTCCTCGGGGATCACCAGCACGGTCCCGACCTGCCCGGTACGACGCAGGTCGGCGTCAACCTGCTCGCACAGGCCGTCAAGCCTGGCACGCCAGCTGGCGACGGACTCCGCCCACAGTGGTGAGACGGTGCCACGGGAGAGCGGCATCGCCTCACTGCCACTGCACAGCCACTCCAGGGCCTCAACGGGCCCGACCGCCCGGACCAGGGCGGTAGCATCAGCGTCATACGGGCCCGCTAGCCGCGTCCAGGCGACGCGGGCGGCCACAGGGTCACCCAGTCTCATGCTCTTCCTGGTGCGCGGCACGCTGCTCAGCACGTGAAAGACGCCGCCGGGTGAACGCGCATGCCGGGGTACGCAGGAGCTCAGGATACTCAACCGTCCCGAACCGCGTCTCAGCCCGCTCCAGACCCACCCCGTAGGGCCTCATCAGCGGCGCCATCGGGTCAAGCAGGTCACGACGCAGCCACCACGGCACACCCGCCAGCAGACCAGACGCCTCCACCGCCGCCACCGACCCACCACGGCACGGCAGTGTCAGCACGTCCACCGGCTCCCACTGCCCACCAGTCCCCCGACGGCGGGCACGCAGCGTGAGGAAGTCCTCCGCGACCATACCCCGCTGCGGGAACCAGTCAGCCCAGTCCGCTACGACCATACGGTCCGCCGTGGGGGCACTGACCGTCCCAGGATGGGCGCGTACCGCCTTGGTCACCGCCCTACGGGCTTTGTGCACAAGGCCACTGGTCGAGGCGTCTACCGGCTGGGCGGCCAGGAACAGGACGACCACCCCCACCGTGGGGTAGGCAGACAACAGCTGGGCCCACCCCACGGCCTTACGGTCCAGTGACGGCCCGGCCGAGGCTGTCGTCTCCACGGCGACCCGCACCCCGTCAGCACGCATGATCACGGCGTCAGCCCGCTTCGTCCACGACAGGGCCGGCCTACCCGCACCAGCCCCGAACAGGTCGTCGGCACCCGAGAGCATCTCACCCGCCACGAACGGGACACCCAACCAGGTGGCGGCCCGCAGGCACAGCTCAGTAGTCAGGGCGTTGTGCCGGGCCGACGCACTGGCCTTCTCCCACGGACGGTCAGCGGTCACCGACAGACGCATAGGCCAGGTCAGGTCAGCCAGGTGCTCCCGCACGTCCCCCTGCCTACCAGCAGCTACCAGGGTGGTAGGCCTCCACGACCACCCCCGCACGGACACTACCTCCGGGGCGCCGACGTCAACCAGCCCCGCACGCAGCAGGCACTTGGCGTCCCGCGTCAGCGCCGCCAACGGGTACCCGGTGACCGTGGCCGCCTGCTCCAGGGTAAGCGACCCCCACATGCGCGCCGCCGCCAGCAGGGCGCACCGACGCTGCGCCGCCCCGGCACTACGCAGCGGACGCTCACCCGACGGCGTCATATCAGCAGGCATCCGCAGCACCCCGGCCCTCACCGCCCTACGCACGCTCGGGACCGTCAGCCAGCTCGTCGTCGCCGCCGCCCGCCACATCCCCTCCCAGAACATGTCAGCACGCCGCCCGGGCGGTACGACCCCGGCAGGCGCCCCCAGGTCCGCGAACCCGATCACGCCACACCCCTCACCCGGGTGACGAACCCCTCCGGGTCACCCTCGACGTCAAGGGTCCCCATCGTGAACGCCGGCAGGGTACGCCCGTCACCCATAGTGGTGACCGCCGCTACGAACCGGGCGAGCGTCGTGATATCGGTACCCGCCCACTGGGCGCCGTCACGCCCCATCTGACGCGCGATCGCCTCAGCCGCCACCACGTCGTCCTGGCGCAGCGAGATGAACGTCTGGTAGGACAGGAAACTGGTCAGCAGGGCCGGGTCGATGGCCCGCAGCTGCTCCAGGTACTGGGTAGCGAACCACGGCAGGACCCCGTAGGAGCGCCCGTCGTCCTTCCACCACCGTGCCACGTCCGGCGCCCACCCCGCGAACGCCTTGAACTCGTCGCACACCACGGCCACCTCCCGTCCGGCAGCAGCCCACCCGAAGCACGTACGCTCTACCGCTGAGCGCATCGTGTAACCGGCCATAGCGGTCAGCCACTGGGTCATCGTCCCGGTCAGCTGGTGCCTGCCGTCACGGGACGGCCCGGTACCCAGCACGGTGACGTGGAAACCACTGACCGACTCGTCCCAGGTCACCGCCCTGCGCCCCACCGGTGCCAGGAACGCCGCCGCCTCCCGCAGCTGGTCGAACTTGTTACGCGCCGCCTCCGTCAGGCCACGACGCGCCGTCGCACTCACCTGCGGGCCCCAGATAATCCCCAGACCCGCGTAGACACGTGCCGCCCACGAGTCCTCACCCTGACGCGCCGCCTGCCCGTGCAGGCACGCCACGAGAGCCTGACCACTGGCCTCACCCAGGCGCCCGGCCAGCACCGCCCCCGCCCAGAACCAGGACCGCTCCGGCAGGGGCTCGGCACCGCTGCCCTCACCACGACTACGCTCGTAGTCGTCAAAAGCCCGGGAGTCAAGCACCAGACCAGCCGCGACCACGGCAGCGATCACCTCACGGGACCGCCCCATGATCGCCCCGTCACCAAAGGCCGCCGCCCACGTGTCAGCGATGAAAGCCGCCCTCGTGAGCGGGTCGTCACCAGGACGCGCGAACATATCGATCGCGGGCCCCCCAGGAGCCGCCGCCTCGACGACGAGAACCTCACCGAGGTGCCCGGCAGCCCGCGCCACGGCCTCGTAACTGGCCAGCCCGTCCGGCTTGGTCTCCACCACCAGGGCGGCCGTACCCGGGTGCTGCTCACGACGCACCAGCAGCCAGCCGAACAACGCACGCAGCAGCACAGACTTACCGGTACCGGCCGCACCCACCACCGCGACACCACCCCACAGATGCCGTCCGTCCAGACGCACCAGGCGACCAGCCGGGTCAGCACCCACGCACGGCCCCCGCACACCCAGAAGCAGAGGAGGCACCGCCCGCTCACGGGTCGACGTCGAACCGGTGGCAGCGCCCGCCTGCGGAGCAGCCAGGGAGCACACGACAGGGGCAGTCATAGGGATCACCAGACGACCTACCGGCCACGTCGTACGATCAAGCCAACGCCTGGCAGGACTGGGAACAGGCACGAGACCACGCGCACAAGCACGCGCAGCACGCATCGCCTCACTGGGCACCAGACGCCGCACCACGCCCGCAGCCGCCAGCCCGGCAGCCACCCACCGCAGCACGACACCAGCCAGCACCGGCCAGGCCGACGGCAGGACAAGGGAGACCACCACCATGACAGCGGCCAGCCCGCCCAGCAGCAGGACCGTACGACTACGGTCCCCGGTGTCAGCACGTGTAGCGGTGTCCCAGCCCGGCAGCGCGTCAACCACCTGCGCACGCAGATCCGCGGCACGCTCCTCATCGGCCGCCGTGGTCACGACGGTAGCCCACAAGGGCACGTGGCTCTTGGTCGAGTGGTGCTCAGTGTTCCCCTCCATACCGTGCGCGTACTCGGCCCACCGGCGCCGCTGACGAGAGGTCATCCGCGCCAGCACCACCATCACCTCCTCACCGTCGCCCAGGACGCGATCGAGCAGGAGCGAGGCGTTAGCAGGATCCACGCCAGCGAGACTGGACCTGCCAGTCACGCCGTCACCACGAACGACCGCCACCGTCCTCACCCCCGCAAGGGGCGAGGGAACACCGACGGGAACCGCAGCGGCCCCAGCCGCCACCGCGAGCGCGTCGGCAGGGACCTGGTCACCCTGCCTGGTCAGCAGGTAGTCGATCAGCTCACCGCCCTCACGACGGATCAGGAGGGCGCAGGGCGCCTTCAGGGAGGCAGCGAACGACTCCGCCTGGGCGGTGTAGTCACCCAGCTCGGCGATGCTACCGGTGCGGGTCAGGCGCCAGGCGCCAGCAGGCTCAAAACTTCTCATACCCCTACCTGTGCGGGGCGAACGAAAGATGCCGGCCAGGGTGTTCTTGATGCCCATAAAACGTTGCGGTACCAATGGCCGGGTTCCTAGACGGGTGTGGCGAGGCACCTTTCAGCCACTCACCCCGCCTTCTTGGGACAGGCGGATCAGGCCGGGTTCCTGACTGCTGGTCCGAGCTGCTGGCGTGGTCGGCTGCCCGCCGGGGGCGGTGTACTGCTCCTGTCGCCCTGTGCTGACAGGGCGTGCGGACGGCTGGTCCCGAGGCATCTGCCCACCTGGTGGAGGACGCGAGGGCCTGACCAGGTTCCTGCTGAGCTGGGACAGGACCTCGTGGGCGTGACGGGTGCGGCCTGTGTGAACGCGGTGCTGTCGGGATCCAGGACCTCGTGGGCGCTGTCCTGGTCTTGCTGGGCTGCGGCCTGTCGTCTGGTCCCTGGGGCGGGCCGTGAGGCGTACGGGCTGGTCGTGTCTGCTGGTCGGGCCCTCGGCTCCGCCTCAGGCCCGTGACGGCAGAGGGGAGGGTGTGTGGTCCTTGGGTCGGGTGACTCGGCTCGGTGTGCCTGCGTAGGTAGCGGCTGCCTCCTTGGGGGCCCGGGTACGTCGTGGTGGGGAGGGAGATGCCAGCCTGGTGGGGGGGGAGGGGATCCGGGAGCGGGTAGGACTGGCTAGCGCACCGTATACCGCCGCTGCGCGGCGGGGTAGTCCCTCTGCGCGCGGGTGCCACGCACTAGCGGGGGTATGAGCGACCTTACCTCGTCGGGCCTGTACGGGTCCCGTGGGTGGACTGTAAGGAGCCTGGTCTGGGACAGGCTCTCCGACTACTTCGTCTCTGGTCCTGAGACGGAGGTACTTATCACCGGTGGTGTACCCCGGTGCGACTACCTGCCCTTCCGGGACATAGGACCTGGGGCTGCCCAGTGGCTCCTGGGAGTCCTCCCGCACGCCCTGCTGGGGGACCGTCAGAACAACGCCCCTACTCTGGGCGCACTGCTGCGGGCCTGTGCGTGCTCCGAGGGGAGGGTGCGCCTGTCCGGGTACGCAGTCGGCCCGCAGCGTCCCGATGAGCGGGTCACTGTGGACGGCCTGTGGGTCGCCGACTCCGACCTGCTGGAGCTAGAGGTGGACGTGGACGACGCCCTGTGGGGCGTGGTCCGGGAGCGGTACGGCCTGGGCGACGCCTACCAGGAGCCGGATGAGGTCAGGCACCTGCCTCGCCGGGATGGTGGTCCGGTGGGCACCTGGCTGTGGTGGGACTGAGTTGCTGCCTCTGCTGCCGGGTCAGGCCCCCGCACCGAGTGGTGCGGGGGCTCTTTCGTACCTGACTGCGGTCGGGTGTCGCCAGTAGTGGCATGAGTCGAATCGCACTGACCGCAGGAGTGTCAGAACTGTCCGAGGTGCTCGAGTCCCGGGGCGCGGAGGTCGTGACCGGTGACGGTGACGGTGTCCAGTCCGCCATCAGCGCCATCACCCCCGGGCTGCGGGACGGCACGGTTGATGTCGTCCTGCTCGTGTGCTCGGATGAGCAGGCGGTGGGCATGGTGGGTGTCTGGGCGCGTTCCATGGCCTTGTTCGCGCCCGCCACTCGCTTCGTGGGGCTGGGTGACTGGGAGGGTGTCCAGGCCCGGGTGGAGCCGGGGTGCAGTCTCGCCCGCCTGCTCGGTGAGCTCGGTCTGGGTACCCGTGAGGGCGATGGGCAGGTGACCGTCCGTGCGGACGGCAGCCTGGTCCGTCCCAGGGCTGAGCCGGTGAGTGAGGTGGTGTCCGCGCCGTCCGGGGAGCCGGATGAGTCGTCGGCCGCCCGGTCTCCGGGGGATGGTCCGGAGCCGGGGTCGTCCTCGGGTGCGTGGGGGTCTTCCCGCACGTCCTCTCCCGCGTTGTGGGGTGGTCCGGAGCCGGGGCCTGGTAGGGAGGCGTCGCCGTCGGGTACTGGCCCTGAGGCGGGGCCTGAGCCGGCTGCGTTGTCAGGTGCCGTGCCCTGGGGTGGTGGGCAGGTGAGGGACTGGGGGAACGTCCTCTTCGTCCTCTCGGGACGCGGCGGCGTGGGGAGATCGTCCATGGCGATCAACCTTGCTGAGCAGGCGGCGCGGGCGGGACGCAATGTCGTCCTGGTTGACGCCAACGTGGGGCAGGGGGGTCTGGCCACCAACCTGCGCGTCGTCCGTGACGGCGCGGCCAGTGCCCTGCCGACGATAGCGGACCTAGTTGCTGGTGCGGGGGTTCAGCAGGCTGTAGCCGGTCCGAAGGCTGTGCGCAGTGCGGGTGGTGCGGACATCAGCTTCGCGAGTGTCCTGGCACCTGATCCTGACCAGGCCACGCCTGAGGCGTCGTCGCCGCAGTGCTATCGGCGGGTGGTTGACCGGCTCGTGCCTCTGGCGGACCTGGTCGTGGTCGACACGTGCGTGTCGTGGGTGCGGGATCCGACGGGTATCGCCCCGGACCTGGTCGCTCCGGGGCTGCGGGCCGGGGCCAGTGCCCTGGTCGTGTCTGACGCCTCCCTGGAGGGGGTGAACGGGGTGCGTCGTCTTGTGGGATGGGCGACGCGCCTGGCCCCGGGGCGGGTGACGGGCCTGCTCAATATGGTGCCGGCCTCTGCCGTCCCAGACCAGGCGTCGGCCTCCAAGCTGTTCAGGCCTGTTCCCTGCCTGGCGGTCGTCCCCTACGACGAGTCGGTTCGGCTGCGTGCTGCGCGGGGGGTGCCGGTCCATCGTCTGCTCGGTCTGGCGGCGGACAAGGTCCTAGCGCACCTGGGGGTCGCGTGACTCCCAGGCACCCGTGGCTGGCTCGTTTCGTACCGGCCCTGGAGGCCCTGGTGGCGGTTTCTGAGCTGGGTCCGGGTGCTCCTGGTGGGTCTGTCGTGTGGCGGGTGCCTGCGTTTACGTGGGTGACGGGTACCCGTGAGCACGGTTGCAAGGGGCGTGGGCGGCTGATGCCAGTTCGTGTCCACTGGCGGGTGCTGTCTGACGGTCCTGCGGTTCGTGGGGGTCAGGCGGTCGGCCCTGGTGTGGTCCTGGACGTGACGGCGAAGCCGGAGCCTGTGGAGGCTGGTCGGTTGCGGGAGGAGGCTGAGGAGGCCCGTTGGCAGCTGTTCTCGGAGCTGGGTCCGTGGGCGTCCAAGGCGGTCGTGGCGGCCCACGCGGTGCGTAGTGCTGAGGTCGCGGCCAGTCGTGGTGTCCGGGAGGCCCCGCTTCTTGACGCCCTGGCCCTGGAGGCGGTCGCCGACGAGCTCATGGTCGGCGGCCACGGCTTCTTCATCCGGATGCTTTCCCTCGTCGTGCGTCCGGAGTGTTTTGACCGGGTCGATCCGGAGCGGTGGGTGCGCACGATGCTGCGTCGTGACGCCGACCAGGCCGTGGGGCGCGCCGTTGGTGACGTGCTTCCTGGGCCGCAGGTGCGGCGTCTGGCGGCCAGGCACCCTGGTGAGTCCCTGGAGGAGATCGTCGCCCTGTACAACCGTGGGGTCGCCTCCAGATCCAACCGGATCGCTCCTGCTCGTGCGGCCCGGGCTCTCCTGGTGGGGCGTGCCGTCCCGGTGTGTGTCAGCGAGGAGTGTCTGGCTGCGGTCACGCCTCCTGCTCCCAGTGCGGAGGACGTCTGCCTGGGGGTGGGGGTATGAGCGTCCGCGAGCGTGCCGAGCTGCTGGCCGCCGTTGACGCCGGGTTCCTGAGTGTTCCTGACGTCTTCCGCTCGGCTGTCTTTGTGGAGGCGGCGGGTGAGCTGCATGTCTCTGAGGTCCTGCGTGCTGGTGGGGTGCGTGACTACAGGGTGGTGATGGGTCGGGCGCGGCACACGCACGGGGGGGCGCTGGATCCGACGTTGCGGTGGGTCATGGATCCGCGTAGTCACGGACGTCGGCTGGCTGCCTACGCCGACGCCTTGGAGGCGTGTCCTACCGCCTGGCCGGGTTTTCCGTTCACGTCGGCGCCTGGGGTGTGGCGGCGGTGAGAGAGGTGGTGAGCAAGGTCGGTCGTCTGCGTGCTGTCCTGGCTGGTAGTGGGGATCTGGATGTCCTGTTGTCCTCGTGGAGGCCGGATGTGCGGGCTGTGGCCCTGGCGGCGGCCCGACGGGTGGGGATGGTGCGTTACCACGAGATCGAGGAGGTTGAGGCCCTTGCCTGGGAGGAGGTCGCCAGGATGGTGGGGGAGGAGCGGGCTGGTACGGCTCGCGTGTCCTACTGCTTTGACGCGCACCTGGTGATGCGTCTGCGTAACGCTGTCCGGTCGTGGGTGGACTCTGAGGCTGGTCGTGCGCCAGCGTCTCGTATGAGCTCCCTGCTGCGTCGTCGTCGGGCTATCCTGTCGTTGACCGGTCAGGGTATGGGGCTGCAGGAGGCGGTCGGTGTTCTCAACGCTGCCGGTACCAGGGGTCGTGACGGTGTCTACAGTGTCTCCGATCTGTCGGTGGAGCTGACCACTGTGTCGGTGGAGCTAATCGCCAGGGACGTGGATGATCCTGTCCTGCGTGTGCCCGCTCGGCTTGATGGCAGTGAGGTGGCTGAGCTGATGATGGGGCCGGAGGCCGGTTACGTGGTGGCTCCTTTTGAGGGGAGGGCCTTCGTCGAGGAGGTCACTGCTGACGTCGCGAGGGTTGACCCGGCCTCGGCGCGGGTGGTCCATGAGTGGCTGTTTACCGCGTGGGAGGGGGACGAGGGTACCACGGTCGTGTCCCTGGCCCGCAGGCTAGGGGTCGCCCGTGCTGAGGTGGAGGCCGCGATCAGTCTGGGACGTCGTCTGGCGGCCGAGCGCCTGGAGGCCCTGGGGGTAAGGCTGTAAGTGGGGGCGGCCGTCGTCGGGGGCCTGACTGGGCTGGTGGCGCGCCAGTAGGGGCGTGAACGACTTTCTGACTCCTGAGGAGCTTGCCCGGATCCTGCGAGTGCGGCCTACCACCCTTGCCAACTGGCGTTGCTCTGCGAGGGGGCCCGCCTACTTCCGTTTTGAGGGCGTGGTGCGCTACCGGGTGGGTGACGTGGTGGCGTGGATGGAGGAGCATCGTGTGGAGACCCTGGACACCGTGAGGCTGCCTGGGTGAGGTGGGGCGTGGCAGAGTAGGGCTATGCCGCAGCACCGTCTTCCCATTGGCTCGTGGGGTAAAGTCACCGTCACCCGGCGTGGTAGTGCCTGGCAGGCGCGTACCTACGTGCGTGACGTGGACGGTGTGCGCCGGCGGGTGTGCGCGCAGGCTCCCACGAGGGCTGCTGCCCGTCGGGCCCTGGTCAAGGCCCTGGCGGGTCGTACCAGGCCGTCTACGGGGCTGTTGGGGCCGTCCACGACCGTGGACCAGCTGCTTGAGGCCTGGCTGGAGTACGTCCGTGATATCGGCAGGGTGCGGGAGCAGACCGTGCGGGGGTACGGGAAGGTCGCGAGGGCCATCGTGTCCCCGGCCCTGGGGGCGTGGCTGATCGGGGAGGTCACGCCCTCTGCCGTGCAGGCCCTCATCCTGGATACGACGCCGGGGCAGCGTGGCACGGTACGTACCGTCCTCAGTCAGGCGTTCTCCTACGCCCGTCTGGACGGGGCCGTGACGACCGACCCCGTGTCGGACACGGTGGTGCCTGCTCCTGCTGAGCGGCACGAGCCTGACGCCCTGACGGCCGGGCAGGTCGCCGGGCTGCGGGAGGCGGTGCGGTCGTGGGGGGAGGGCCGTCGTTACGGGCCCAGGGCGACCACGACGCTGGCGTGCGCGGTGGACCTGATGCTGGGTACGGGGATCCGTATCGGGGAGGCGTGTGCCCTGACCTGGGAGGACGTCGATCTTGAGGCGGGCACGCTGAGGGTCCGGGCTACGTACGTGGACGGTGCCGCGCGGGAGCGGGGGGTGCAGATGGCGCCGAAGACGGCCAGGAGCCGGCGAACCCTGTTCCTGCCGGGTTTCGTGGTCGTCTCACTGGTGGAGCACGGTCCGCGGGAGCACGGTCCTGTGCTGACCACGCGCAGGGGTACCCACGTGTCACCTTCCAACCTGCGTCGTTCGCTACGTGCTGCGTGTGCCGACGCCGGGCTGGGTTTCGAGGTCACGCCGCACACGCTGCGTCGGACCCTGGCGACCTTCCTGTCCCGGGAGCTGGGTACCCGTGAGGCGGCTGATCAGCTCGGGCACGCTGACCCGGCTGTGACTCTGGCGCACTACATCGCCCCGGAGCACCGTGGTCCGGACGCACGGACGGTGATCGACTCCTTCGTAGGGGCGTGAGGGTGTGGTTACTTTGTGGCTACATTCCGTGTTGCGTGGAGTGATGAATAGTGATGTCGTGGCCTCAAGGTAGTCACACCCGGACTGCCTGGGAGCGGGGCGTGTACTCGCGGAAACGTTGGGAACACTGGGGTTCTGTGGTGGGGTGGTCGCTCCTGGCCGTCTTCAGCAGGTCGTCGGTTCGAGTCCGACAAGCGGCTCCACGGCGGGAGCGGCGGTACTCCGCCGGGAGGCGGGTGCTGCCGCTCCTGATCCCGAGACCTCCCGCCCGGGCCGTGTCGGCCATTCCGTCGGCCGTTTCCGCAGGGCAGCGCGCCTGACGCGGGACAGCGCGCCTGACAGGGCCTTACCGGAACCGGTGAGAAAGTCCCTGTCAGTCCCGGCGCAGGACCAGGACGGTGGCGTTGACGCCGAGGTTGACGCCCCAGACGGCCCAGAACGTGGCCAGGAGTCCCCGGTTGGTGATGCCGGGGCTGACCCAGTACAGGGCCACGCCGATGACGACCGTGGCGGCCAGGACCGTCACCGCGATCCACCTGCTCGTGCTCATGCCTTCCTCCTCTCTGTCCTCCGTGGTGGGGTAGCCTGGTGGGGGCGGGCTGGAGGTACTAGTACTACTTCCAGCCCGCCCCACGGGCCTCACTGACGCCGCTACTCGCGGTGACGGCTTGCAGTGACGCCCGTGCCTTCCTCGGGCCGATCCGGAACAGGATGTCCAGGACCAGATCGGTCACGGTGAGGACCGTGTCGGTCACGACGAGCACCAGGCCGATGGCACCGATGGGAGACCATCATTTTATGTAGTTGTTCTGTCGGGCTTTACCATTCTCGCGATGGTTATAGTGTGCGTTGACCGTACTTATAATGTCTAGCTGGCGTACTACCTAGAGGGGGTGAGTCGCTCACATGGTGCGGCTCCACTCGTGGATGGTGGCGCGTCGTACCCCGGCCCGCTCTGCTACCTCGGTAGAGGTGGCCCCCGCGTCCACGGCGGCTAGGGCGGCCGCGCGCAGTCGGTCCCGCGCTGCTGCCGCGTCCTCGCGGGCGGCCTTGTCCGCGGTGGCGGCCTGCTTCAGCTCAATGAGGGCTGCGAGTCGGTCCTCGGCACTCGCCTTCCTTGATCCTCTGGTCATTATCGGTCCTTCTGTCGCGTCCCCACCTGGTGCAGGGGGGCTCTTGTCTCAGGGTACTGGCCCGGATCCAGGTCTCCAGGCGGGGCCCGGTGGCGTGATGCGAGTCTGCGGGCCTCGGGGTTCGTTCCTCGCGAGACGTCGCCCGCCGGGGCTCGCGTCGAGCCGGTCCTGGTGGGAGGCTTGGGGCCACAGCGTCAACGAGCTGAGCAGGTGCGCGCCCCAAGGGTGTCAGGCTGCTCGGATTGCGATCAACGGCGATAGCGTGACAATATCGTCAAGGACGAAGTCGGGGAGCCCGTCCTCGGAACCTGGGAGGCGCTGGTAGACGCTGATCACTGGTGGACTGTGCAGTCCATGGGGCCACTAACCGCACGGGCAGCAACACGAGGAAGCACCTCGGCGCGGACCTGGCCCGCGTGCGTGACTCGGCACGGGATGAGATCGAGCGCCTGGAGGCCGAGTGGCTGGCCCCAGGCGTCGGGGCGTGGCCTGCCCGTTCTGGGTGCTGAGAACCCGGTAGAGGCCTTCCTGAGCGGGAACCGTGCCGTGCAGCGGTCGGTGATCGACGTGCTAATGACGGTCACGCTGAGACCGCAGAAGCAGGGCCGGAAAGGGTTTTAACCCTGGATCTATTGAGATTGCTTGGAAGTGACCTTTCGAATGTGATGATCGGTAAAGAAACCGATGCGACGCCATTTATTTCGCGCTTCTCAGAACGATAAGCCCTATCACCCCGGTTCCTAGCGCAAATAATGCGGTATAAAAGGGTAATATAGACCAAGATCGCCATATGTCCCACTCAGGTAGATACGCCTCAGAGAATCTTTTCCACTTAGACTTGATTGCTATGTCGTTAGTAGGTAGGTCTTCTGCGTCGCTGGGGTCGAGCGTGAAGTCAGGGATCGGGCGTCGTGATTGTGCGACGATGTTGTATAGGGAACGGAATCGTTTTTCGCTTCTCAGGTAGTTGGCGTCTAGGTAGGCGAAAAGCAGTATAGAGAATAGTCCGATGGCGGCTAGAGGCCATGACTGTTCAGTGAGGGCGAATCCGAAGGTCGCAGTAACGATAGGTAGTAGCCAACTTTTTGCTGAGGATGACGCTGCGGACTGGCGGGTTACTACTGCTTGAATGTAGTCAAGATGCTTTCGCCGATCTTCGGGGGCGACGAAAGGGTCACTTCGATGAGTCTGTCTCATTACGTCGCGAATTCGCCGAAGCGCCACATCCTTCTGTTGGTCTGAATAGTTAGTCTCATCTGGCCAGATCGGTCCCATCGCATCCCCAGTCCAGCGCGGGACTATGTGTATGTGGAGGTGTAGAACAGATTGGGTAGCCGCTTGGCCGTTGGACTGGATGACGTTCAGCCCCTCGGGTGAGAAGGCATGTCGGATCGCTGAAGCAAGATACAAGGCGGCCCGTGATAATTGTGAGGCCTCTTCGTGTCTCAAGTGCCACAAATCGGGAACGTGACGTCGTGGAATGAGTAGGAGATGTCCAAGAGTTGCCGGTTCGGTCGGGAAGAATGCCACCACGTGCTTGTCCCGATATACCTCTCTAACACGGGTGTTGCCTCTCTTTGCTATCGCACAGAAAGGACAATCAGTGTCGCTTGTAGGCATGATTCTGAACCCAGGTTGTCAAGTTGTTTTCGATGTTGTTGTAAATGGCCTTACTGTCGCTGCCGACCGGGTTTATGAGGTGTACGTAATCGGCTACAGTTTTGCCGTTATCCAGTTCGACATATTCGAATGGGTCTTGCCCATAATCTGCTGTTCGGCAATTTTTGTCGAGCAGGCCATGAATCCTGATTCCAATCAAGGGGCGCAGATCGTTCCAGGCCTTAGCGATCTCATATCTAACCCAGCGACTCTTGTATGTCGTGGCTCCAACTAGCACAATAACCGCCTTGGTGTAGAGCATCTGCTGGTGAATCCAGCTTTCGATGGCGGCATCCGTCTCCCGGCGAACTGTCTCCCAGTCTTGTGCGGTAAACGCCAAATCCCCAGAAATAGCGCCAATTTTCATCACTTGTTGAACGCGCCAGTTGTCCGGGTCGTATTGAAAACTGAAGAACACTGACTTCGCCATCATGGTCCAATCGGTCGGGATACGGTGGGGCGGGTGTCGGGCGGTCGACACCTAGGGGAATCATAGCTGTGTGAGCCGATCTGGGTGGAGGCGACACTTCAGCACGGCTCCCGAGTCCTACGGGCCTGGAGCTTGATCGGCAGCCGCTGTTGGCGGCTCGGGTTGTGTGCTGAGATCGGTCTGCTTGTGTGCGTCCTTTCAGGGTTGGGCTGCCCGGGCCGGTCTCTCTGGCTGTGAGGGGGATGGGGCGCAGGGACTTGTCCAGGTCCCAGCCGCTGCCGGTCTCTCGGGCTGCGAGGAGGATGGGGATGGGTGTGCAGAGCAGTGCTCGTGAACACATGGTGGCTAGCTGGTGGGTGGGGTGCCCGGAGATGGCTCAGGCGGAGGCCGAGCGGCGGCACCTGGCGCTGCTGCACGACGCTGTGAAGAAGGAGATCGCCGCCCACGCCCGTGAGATGGTCGAGCACGAGGGCGTGTCGTGGGCCGCGGTGGCCTCGGCGCTGAGTCTGACGCCGGGCGCGGCCCGGGGTCGTTACGGACGCGGAGGTCTTCCTGTGAGCAGGCCGAGGGCGTCCAGGTCGAGGCGGCTGGCCAGGGCGTCGACGGAGTCCAGGGTCAGATTGCGCTCGCCGCGCTCGATGCCCGCCAGGTAGCGGGCCGTCACTCCCAGGTGCTCGGCGAGGGCCTCCTGTGTCAGGGCGCGGCGGTGCCGCTCGGCGCGTAGGTTGGCGCCCAGGCGCTTCCTCAGGGGCTCTGACACGCTCCTATCGTCAGTGCCGGAAGCCACTGCTTCCAGGTACTCATCACTTCCACTAGAACCGATGACTTCCGCTAGGATCGGCTCGGAACCAATAGACAACGAGAGGTAACCCCATGCTCCGCCGAGCCAGAACCCTGATGACCGTCGTCCGCGCCTGTGGTGTGCTGGTCCTAACCTGCTGCAGCTCGCCCTCCCCGCCCGCTGGTGGTGGGAGTGTGAGTCGGGTGCGGTTAGGAAGGTCCCGGGGGCGTCCTTCCTGTCCGCTAGCGGTGGGGTGTGAACGTGTTGGTGTCGTGTACGACATCACCGCCTGCTCGCCCTTCAGCACCGACCCGGGGCAGGTGGTCATTCAGGTGCCCAAGGGGCTCCAGGACCTGGTGAGCCGGGACAGGGGGTTGTTCGTGGCCGATGGACTTCTGGACGTCTTTCGGACGGGCTTGAAGTTCGTGTTTCAGGCTGTTTATCTTTCTTCCTGGCGTTCGGGCACGCGATTCACGTGCTGATCACAATATGGCTATTACCCATAGCTCGTCCCGCTGCCGGTCGGCAGTGGGGCCGTCACTCCCAGGGGCTCAGCCGGGGTCCAGGCCGTCGTCCCAGGTGGGCTGGGTGCTCGGTGCGCACGGCTCCTGCTCATGGCATCCACCAGTCCACCTCGGACCTAATAACTCCTTAATAATCTCAGAAGATGTTAGTATGTGTGTAATAATTTATGATACCCTCGGTGTGTGTCGTCAGACGTTCTAAAACCTCGTCAATACTGTCTCACGAAAAGATGTCAAACATAACATGTAATGTTTGAACAGGCATGTATTGTAGTTACGGGAAAGGTGCTCGGGGAGTGGTTGGAGGCGTCCGGCGTCCGCCTGCCCCGGCGGGCACCAGCACGCCGGAGCACCGGAGCGCCGGAGCACCAGGGCACCGGCGTCAGCTGCCGCGCCCGCTGACAGTGCCCTGACGACACCTCTGATGAGGCCCCGCTTGACTCGGTTTCCCATCGTTGCGTCATCGTCGTACCACCCCGGCGTCTCCTGGGACGCTACGCCACCCTGGCGTGTCGTGCCGGACGCGCCTGCTCCTGGCCCTGCTCGCAGCGGCTTCGCTACCAGGGATGAACGAGGTGCTGTCCCGTGCTCCTGAGAGACCCCGGTTCAGACTACAATCGCCTGACCGATGCCGTCCTGGTCTCATCCGTCAACCTTGCTTCTCAAGCCTTGTTGACGGTGTTTTGGCGAGATCATGCGGCGTCACTCAGCACACAGGTGCCGCTTCCCGACAGGTTTTCCACAGGCTCTGATGACTGAGATGCGTCCTGTCGATGCGGCAGCACACTCTGGTGCCATCCGCCAGGCGCCTGGCCTGGCTCAGCCTTGGGAGGGGCCATGGACCACGATTACCCAGACACCTACGACGAGCTTCCTGAGGGCGGGCCTGCCGGCCTCGGGCGGCAAGGCAGGTACGACCTCTTTGAGGAGGACGCCCTCTACGACAGGGCGGCCTCCGTCCAGTGGCCGGACACCCCGGCCGACACCACCCTCATCGCCCCGGACGTCCTCGTCCTGAGTCTCCTGAAGGAGCCCCCGGACTGGTGCCTGGAGATGACGCGCATCTGTACCGGCCGCCCGCCGCTGGTCCTCCCGGAGCCGGACGACCCCGAGATACTCCTGCAGGTAGCGCCTCAGTCCAGCGGGCAGACCCTCTACCTGATCGAGGGGCCCCAGGGCCGGAACCTGCCACCGGGGTCCAGGACCCTGGACCTGCGCGGACTCAGCGCCGTCAGCGGTCCCGAGCGCCTTATTGCCGCGCTCATGGCGGCCCAGCACCCGGCGCGCGCCCAGATCCTGGCCGTCGTCGGCGCCCGAGGCGCCCTGGGCGTCTCCACCCTGGTCCTGGGCCTGGCCAGGGAGCTGGCCTCCCGGCTCAACGTCGCCATCGTCGACTGCGACCCCGGGTGCCCCCTGGGCCTGCTCACCGGTAACGACGCGCGGCCGGGCCTGCACTGGGCGGACCTGCCCCCCGGGGAGGTCGTCTACCGGGCCGACCGCCTGGTGGCGGGCCTGCCCCGTTTCTGGCGTGCCGCCCTGCTGACCGGTGACGGGCGTGCTGGCGCCACCGTCGAGCAGGCCCAGGCCGCTGTCCTGGCCCTGGCCGCCATCCACGACCTGGTCATTATCGACCTGCCCCGGGGCCAGCTCCCGCCCCCCGGGGCCCAGGTGCTCCTGGTGACCTCCCGTGAGCTGTACGTGGTGGGCGCCGCTGTCAGCCTGGTGCGCCGCCTGCGAGGACCGGCCTACTCCCTGGGCTCCCAGGAGTCGGGGACCCAGGTGCGTTTCCTGCTGCGGGACGTCGGTGAGGACCTCAGCCGCAGCGAGATCGAGGACCTGGCAGGGGCCGATATCCTTGCCCAGCTGCCCACTGACAAGGCCCTGGCCCAGCGGGTCGCCCGCGGCCTGGACCCCACCAGCGGCCGCAGCCGCTGGAACCGGGCCGTGGCGGCCCTGGCCGACGTCCTCCTGAAGGAGATGGGGGAGTCTGCGAGCCAGTACGGAGACGAGTTGTGAACGCCGTGTCGGGGACCGTCCGCGGCGGCCGCCACGCCGTCGGCGGTATGACGCCCACCGTGGGGAGCCTGCCTGGTGACCCCGATGACATGGTCGGCGACGTGGGCCGGGTCCGGGTCGCCCTGGCCCGGGGCGAGGACCTGGGCAGCGCGATCGGAGCCGGGGCCCGCCAGGCGGCGGGGGCGGGCACCCTGGCGCGTCTGGCCCGGGCCGTCCATGCCGACGTCGAGGGCGCCGGGCCGCTCCAGGCGCTCCTGGAGCTCGACGGCGTCACCGACGTCCTCGTGACCGGTGACGCCACCTGGATCGACCGTGGCCGCGGACTTGAGCCCGTCCGCTCCGCCAGGCTCGCGCCGGCCGACGCCCGGGCCCTGGCCGTGCGCATGGCCGCGGCCTGCGGCAGGCGCCTGGACGACGCCAGCCCCATTGTGGACGCCACCCTGGCCGACGGTACCCGTCTCAACGCCGTCCTGCCGCCGCTGAGTGCTGACGGGACGCTTATCGCCCTGCGTACCGGCCGCCGTCGGGCCTTCACCCTGGCCGAGCTCAGGGACGCCGGGACCGTCCCGGCCGGGCTCGACGGCGTCCTGGCGGCCCTGGTGTCGCACCGGGCCTCCTGCCTGGTGACCGGCGCCACGGGAACCGGCAAGACGACCCTGCTGGCCGCCCTGCTCAGCCTCGTGCCCGCCACCGAGCGGATCGTGTGCATTGAGGAGGCCAGCGAGCTGCGCCCCGACCACCCCCACGTGGTCCACCTCCAGGAGCGGGGCGAGAACATCCAGGGGGTGGGCGCGGTCCCCATGACCACGCTCGTGCGCACCGCCCTGCGCATGCGGCCGGACCGGATCGTGCTCGGGGAGTGCCGCGGCCCGGAGGTCCGTGACGTCCTGACCGCCCTGAACACCGGCCACGAGGGCGGCTGGGCCACGCTCCACGCCAACTCCCCGGCGGACGTGCCCGCCCGGCTCACGGCGCTGGGGGCGCTGGCGGACATGAGCGAGGACGCCGTCGCAGCCCAGGCGGTCAGCGCGCTGGACGCCGTTATCCACCTCAGGCGCCAGCAGGCCCCGGGCGGGGCCCGGCGCCTGGTGACGAGCATCGGCACCCTGTGCCGTCCCGCTGGGGGCCGTCTCCTGTGCCAGGAGGCGCTGAGGGTGGACGACGGCGTGCTCGGGGCGGGTCCGGCCGTGGAGGATCTGGTGGCCCTGGTCGGCCGGGACACGGTGGAGGCAGCCCTGGGTGGCGGGTGCGGTGCGGCTGCCCCGCGCCGTGAGCGTGAGGGCCCGCCCGTCCGCCCGCCTGACGCGCGGCCCGCCGCGGTCCTGCGTGGCGGACGCGACACCGGCCTGGCTCGGGAGGCCGTGTGGGACGGGCCCGAGGCCCCGCGTGGCGGACGCGACACCGGCCGGGGGAGGCGGTGAGGACATGGACGCCGACACCCTCCTGGTGGCCCTGCTCCTGGCCCTGGCCTGCGCCGTCCTCCTCCTGCCCGCGCGTCGGGAGATCCCTGCCGGGCCCCGACGGCGCCCCGCTCCGGCCTCTCGGGGCGCCTCGACCCCCGAGGTGGACATTGGCCTGCTCCTGACCGAGGTGGCCACCCTCCTGCGCGCCGGGGCGACGCCGTCGCGTGCCTGGGGACGCACCCTGGAACGGGCGGGGGTCACCCAGGGCGCCCAGCCCGGCCCCGACGGCACCCCTCCCGCCCTGGCGTCGCTGGCGGCCACCCCCTCCGCCTGGCTGCCGCGCCGCCACGACGGGCGCTGGACGTGGCAGCTGCCCCGGGGCCCGGCCGAGCA
>ERZ772918.358-NODE-358-length-33079-cov-140.717_pt1 | contig 33079 bp, 31 predicted proteins | sample MGYA00512118_ERZ772918 | MGnify/ENA primary metagenome ERZ772918 (study PRJEB29015, sample SAMEA2737939) | human oral metagenome | biome: human oral; feature: human-associated habitat; material: dental | place: China | collected 2135 ... | reverse complement strand
AAACAATGACATAAACAAGCATGACACACTATCGAGTTCTCAAACAACACACCCACCCCAGGAAACAACCCACAAAAGCGAATCGCAACCACCGAGAGGCGCAGAGGAAACAGTACAGAATGGAGCGCCTCGGATCAAACCAGAAACCGGTGATCCCGATCTCGCGCCCCCTGTTCAGTTCCAGCCGGTCGGCCCCAGGATGACCCCAGTGCCGCGCTTGGCCGAGGAGTAGATTACGTAGCAGTCGTCGTGCCGTCAAATATCAAGTCGGTGACGGTGCCCACATGGACACCGCCACCGACTTCTCGCAGGTCAGAGAGCTACGCGCTAGCGTGCCACCTCACTTGCTGCGCGCCACGGAGAGCGTCCTGCGGCCCTTGCGCACGAGGACCACTCCCCCGGCGAGCAGGTCCGACTCAGTCACCACGGCCTCCTCATCGGTCACCTTGGCGTTGTTAAGGTAGGCCCCGCCCGCGGCGATGGTGCGGCGAGCGGCTCCACGCCCCTTCTCCAGTCCCGCGCCGACGAGCAGGTCGACGATCGTCGACTCCCCCACGACGAGCTCCGCACTCGGCAGGTCCGCCGTGGCGGCCGCCATGGTGGCCTCGTCGATCCCGGTCAGGTCGCCGCGGCCCCAGAGCGCCGCCGTCGCCACCTCGGCCTGCGCGAGGGCCGCCTCGCCATGGACCCAGCGCGTGACCTCGCGGGCGAGGGCCCGCTGGGCCTCGCGCGCCTTGGGATTCTCCGCGACGGCGGTCGCGAGGCGCTCGATCTCGGCGCGGTCGAGGAAGGTGAACACCTTGAGGAAGCGCACGACGTCGTCGTCATCGACCTGGAGCCAGAACTGGTAGAAGGCGTAGGGGCTGAGCATCTCGGGGTTGAGCCAGATGGCGCCCCCCTCGGTCTTGCCGAACTTCGTGCCGTCGGACTTGGTGATGAGCGGGTTCGTCATGATGTGGACGGAGGCGCCCTCGACCTTGTGGATGAGGTCCATGCCTCCCACGAGGTTGCCCCACTGGTCGTTCCCACCGACCTCGAGGGTGCAGCCGTAGCGGCGGAAGAGCTCGAGGTAGTCGTTGGCCTGGAGGATCTGGTAACTGAACTCTGTGTAGGAGATGCCCTCCTCGCTGGCCAGGCGGCGGGCGACGATGTCCTTGGAGAGCATGGTGCCCATTCGGAAGTACTTGCCGAGGTCGCGCAGCAGGCCGATGGCGGTCAGCTCACCGGTCCAGTCGAGGTTGTTGACGATGCGCGCGGGGTTGTCCCCCTCGAAGTCGAGGAGGTTCTCGAGCTGGGCCTGCAGGGAGCGCGCCCATCCGGCGACGACCTCGGGAGTGTTGAGCGTCCGCTCCCCCTTGTCACGTGGGTCGCCCACGAGTCCGGTGGCTCCGCCGACGAGCGCGAGCGGGTGGTGCCCGGCCATCTGGAGGTGGCGCATGACCTTGACGGCGACGAGGTGGCCGTGGTGGAGGGACGGGGCGGTGGGGTCGAAGCCGCAATAGAAGGTGAGCTGGCCGTCGGTGAGCGCCGCGCGGAGCGCGTCGATGTCGGTGTGCTGGGCGATGAGCCCACGCCACTGCAGCTCGTCCAGGATGTCGGTCACGGTCCTGTTGCCTTCCATGGGTTTGAGCCGGCCTCGAGTGGGGCGACGGCGCCGGGCGCGCGCCTCGGCGGCGCTAGTCTGCCACGACGTCGGCGCGGCCTCGCTCCGCCGTCCGTCCGAGACCGCCTCAGAGCATCTCAGGCGCGCGGATCGCGCGCGCTCAGGGCGCTGGAGCAGGAGGGAGGCCGTCCGGCGTCGAGTGCGCACCCGGCGACAGCACGCGGACACCCATATGGTGTGCCGAGTCGATCAGGCGTTTGTCGTAGGTGACGAGATGGGTGGCGCCGCAGCGGATCGCGGACGCCAGGTGCAGGGCATCCAATGAGCGCAGGTTGGCCCCTCCCACGAGCCCGGCCTCCGTGTAAAGAGAGCGGGGCATGTCATTGAGCGAGACCCCCTCCAGGAACTCGGTGACAGCTCCTTGAGAGAGGTAGGGGCTTCGCGAGGCGGCCCGGCGCAGCTCAGTCTCGAGCAGAAGGGCGCTGACGAGATCAGCGCTCTCGGCATCGATCAGTCCCGCGAGTGTTGCTGACTCAGATTCCTCGACGAGGAGCTTGAGGGCTGCCGAGGTATCGAGGTACCACGTCATCGGTCGTCCCGGATCGCTGCGAGGAGTTCCTCCGTGCTCTCCTCAAGGCGAACTCGCCCGAGATCGGAGAACCTGAGGCGACGCGTCGCGGGCTTGACGCATCTGAGGTCGCCATCGGTGGGCACCGGGGACAGTCGCGCGACTGGGACTCCTCGCCGAGTCACCGTCATCTCCTCACCGGCCTCCACGCGGCGTAGGACAGCGGAACTGTCATTCCGAAGCTCCCGCTGGCTGATCTGCGCAGTTCTCACGAGTTAATCGTAGCATCATGTAGCATCTTGCCGACGAGGTCAGGCAGGCGAGACGCCCGACGCCTCAGCAGTCCCAGATAAGGGTGTACCGGTAGTAGAAGCGGCGCCGGATACGGGCGCCCGGGAGCAAGCGCTCGGCGGCGTCCCGGATCTCGTCGAGGGAGGCGCGGGGCCGGGTCGTGGGCACGCCGATGTCGGGGGTCTCGCTGTGCCAGGCGCTCGCGAAGCGGATCGGCACGGCGCTCAGCCCGGAGAGGATCCAGTCCTTGGCGCTCTTGTTGGCGGCCAGCCCGACGACGATGAGCCGGCCGCCCGGCGCCACGAGCCCCGCGAGGCGCTTCAGCCCTGCCTCCAGCGGGAGATGGTGGAGGGCGGCCACGCAGGTGACTGTCTGGAAGGTCCCCAGGCACCGGGTGGAGGTCACGTCCATGATGCTGGCGCTGAACACCATCGCGTTCGCGGTCCTGGACAACCGGGCACGCGCGCGCTCCACCGTGGCGGCATGGGACTCAACGCCCACGACCTCATCGCAGACTCCCGCGAGGCGCTCGAGGAGCAGTCCATCCCCACAGCCGACGTCGAGCACCCGGCCGCCCCTGGTGGCGGCGTCAGCGACGATCTCGTCGTGGAAGGCGGTGTTGTGGTTCCAGTACTGCTCGGGCATCAGGTTCCTCCTGAGGCGGCTCGCCGGCTCTTGGAGCGCCGGGGAGCGGCCGCTTTGTAGGGCGAGACCGTGGGCTCGCCGTCGATCCAGAAACGCCAGGGATAGTCCTCGCCGCCACCGGGGCCCGCGACTCCCGTGCGCGGGCCCGTGCGGACGCTCTCAGGGGCGGGGACGGCTTCGGGGGTGGCCAGGGCGAGGCTGACGCGCGAGCCGGGAGCGCCCAGCGCGGTACCGTCGTCGAGGCGGGTGAGCCCCAGGGCGGCGCACAGGCGCGCGGGTCCCCGCGCGAGGTCGCGGTCGTGGCGCGCCTTGGGCCGGCGGGCGCGCGCGAGGTCCAGGCCCTCGAGCACCTCGCCGGCGCGCAGCAGGACGGCCCGGGAGATCCCCTCGGGCCCGGTGACCACGTTGAGGCAGTGGTGCATGCCGTAGGTGAAGTAGACGTAGATGATGCCGCCCGCGCGGAACATCGAGGCGTTGCGGGCGGTGGGGCCCCGGTAGGCGTGGGAGCCGGGGTCCTTCTCGCCCCGGTAGGCCTCCACCTCCGTGATCCGCACGGCGACGGTGCCCTCGGCGTCGGTGGCGGAGAAGACCGCGCCGAGCAGGCGCGGCGCCGCGTCCAAGGAGTCGAGTGCCAGGACCCTGCGGGTCTCCTCGGGCAGGGCGCTCCCCCGCCCGTGGTCCTCGGGCGCGACGGGCTCGACGGCCCGGGCTGGCGCGGCGGGCATGTCAGTCCGCCTGCTCCCCCGGCGCCGCGCCATCAGGGCTGTCGAGGAGCGAGCCCTCCCAGGAGAAGACCCGCAGCTCGGCCGAGCGCTCGATGGCCCGGGCGAGCTGCTCGACGACGCGCACGGGCGCGGTGCCCCCGTGGCCGGAGCGCGCCGCGACGCTGCCCCGGACGGACAGGACCTCCCGCACGCCGGGGGCCAGGCGGGGGTCAATGGCCGCGAAGTCCTCGTCGGACAGATCCCACAGCTCGATGCCGCGCTTCTCGCACTCGCGCACGCAGACCCCTGAGATCTCGTGGGCGTCGCGGAACGGGACCCCGTTCTTGACCAGCCACTCGGCCACGTCGGTGGCCAGGGAGAAGCCCTGGGGGGCGAGCTCGGCCATCCGCGCGGTGTCCAGGCGCATGGTAGCGACCATCCCGGACACGGCCGGCAGGAGCACCGCGAGGGTGTCGACGGCGTCGAAGACGGGCTCCTTGTCCTCCTGCAGATCGCGGTCGTAGGCGAGCGGGAGCGCCTTGAGGGTGGCGAGCAGGCCGGCCAGGTCGCCGATGAGGCGGCCGGCCTTGCCGCGGGCGAGCTCGGCGACGTCCGGGTTCTTCTTCTGCGGCATGATCGACGATCCCGTGGAGTAGGAGTCGTCGAGGGTGACGAAGCCGAACTCCTTGGTGTTCCAGATGATGATCTCCTCGCTCAGGCGGGAGATGTCCACGGCGGTCATCGCCAGGATGAAGCTCAGCTCGGCGACGACGTCGCGGGCGGACGTGCCGTCGATGGAGTTCTCCACGGCGGCGTCGAAGCCGAGGTCCGCGGCGACGGCGTCGGGATCGAGGCCGAGGGTGTTGCCCGCCAGGGCACCGGAGCCGTAGGGGCTCACGGCGGCGCGGGAGTCCCAGTCCTCCAGGCGCTCGGCGTCGCGCATGAGGGGCCAGGCGTGAGCGAGGAGGTGGTGGGCCACGAGCACCGGCTGGGCGTGCTGCATATGGGTGCGCCCCGGCATGATCGCCTCGCCCGCGCCTGCCGCCTGGTCGATGAGCGCGTCGACGACGTCGAGGACGAGGCCCGCGATGTGGCGCGCCTGGTCGCGCAGGTACATGCGGATGAGGGTGGCGATCTGGTCGTTGCGGGAGCGGCCCGCGCGCAGGCGCCCCCCGAGCTCGGCGCCGGCGCGCTCCATGAGGCCGCGCTCCAGGGCGGTGTGGACGTCCTCGTCGGCGGGCGTGGGGCCGAAGGCCCCGGAGACGACGTCATCCTCTAGGCGGTCCAGGGCGGCGATCATGCCGGTCAGCTGCGCGTCGTCGAGAAGGCCGGCTCCTGCCAGCGCGCGAGCGTGGGCTCGCGAGCCCGCGATGTCGTAGCGGGCCAGGCGCCAGTCGAAGTGGGTGGACACGCTCAGGGCGGCCAGGGCCTGGGCGGGGCCGCCGGTGAAGCGCCCGCCCCACAGGCTGATGCCGCCCTGGCTCTCCGGTGAGGTCCCGGAGGGGGCGGCATCTGCGGCGGCGTCGGAAGTGCGGTCGGGCTGAGGCGTCATGGGCCCATCATGACGCATTCACTCCCTGGGGTCCTCTTTGATATCGGTCTGGGTGGGCCTCTCAGCCGTTTTGACCATGAGCCGGTGCAGCCCCAGCCAGGTGCCGATGGCGCAGGCGACCATCCAGTTCCCCTCGGACAGGAGCCGCGACTCCGTGAGCGCCTGGATCGCGAGCGCCGTGGACACCAGGAGCGGCAGCAGCACCGACGGCGCTGAGTCGAGGTAGAGCAGGGCGAGCCGCCCGGTGCGCACGAGAAGAAGGAGCACGACGGTCACAATGAGGACGAATCCGACGATGCCCGTCTGGAAGAGCGCCTCGAGGTAGGCGTTGTGCGCGCTCATGGTGGGGGTGCCGTCGGGGCGGACCACGAGATTCTGGAAGACCGGGAGCCAGGGCTGCCAGTACATGACCCACCCCCACCCCAGGATGGAGTGCTGCTGCCACAGGTCGATGACGCGCTCCCAGATGATCGCCCGCCCCGACATGTCCGGGCTGCGGTTGAGGAGCATAGCGAGGTCGTGGCGGAAGAGGAGCGCCACCAGCCCGAGCAGCAGGCAGGCGCCAGCCGTGCGCAGGATCGCCTGGTAGCGCTGGTCTCGGGGCACGTGCCGCAGCCACCACAGGACCACGGCGAGCACCGCGCAGATGACCGCCGCCACGGTCACTGTGGCGGACCGGGTCAGGATGAGCGTGAGGACTGACAGAGAGGACCACACGACGAGGTGGGACCGGCTGATCTGCCGGTCCCTCCATCGCACGACCACGCAGATAAGGGCGAGCAGGGCGATGAAGGCGAGCGGATTGCGGTTGCCAACGATCCCCTGGATCGGCCCGCCCCGGAGGAGGCGGTCCTCGCTCCAGAAATAGGAGATGGGCACACTCTCCCAGCCGCGCATGTAGAGGGGGACAAGGGGATGCTTGAGAACGAGGGCCACATAGGCCTCGAGGGCCAGGCTCAGCGCGATGGTGGCCTCGAGGGAGCGGCCCAGGGCGACGGTGAGCTGGCGCAGGGACAGGGCGCAGGCCAGGAGAATGCCCGCCGCGGTGGTGGCCACCATGAGGGCTGAGGCGAGAAGGGTCTCATCTGGGAACTGGGTCCACGCGATACTGGCCACGCACCACAGGCAGTAGGCGCATGTCGCGGGGGGCAGCGCCCTCCACACGATCCGATGGCCCTCGAGGCGGAAGGCCACGTACAGCGCGATCCCGCTGATCGCGGCGATGATGCCGAAAGGCATCCAGCCGACGACGTTGCGGATCCCCTGGCCGGAGAAAGTCAGGAAGAACGCCCACACGGCGAGGCCGGGGATGACCGAGCGCCCATGGGCGCGCCCCGCGGGGGCATCGATCTCCTCACGCTGCATTGTTCTTCCGTGTCTGTTGGTCCTGCTCCGAGCGCTCCAGCGGGCGATGCCAGACGACGGAGCACCTCAGATGTTAGCCCCACAGTGCCCCTCGGCGCCGCCCGCCCAGCGACGTGGTGATGACGATGCCGGGCCCTGTCGTCTCCTGGCTTGGTTGTTCGTTATGCCACCCTCCTTGAAAGGCTGGACGAATATCTGATGATGGAGGAGACTATGATTATGAGCAACGACGCCATGACCAGCAGGAATCATTGTCCGCGCACCGCCTCATCAAAGCTTCGCACTGGCACCCGTGTGATCGGCGCGCTCGTCCTTCTCCTCACGCCCGGCGTCGCCGTCACAGCCTGCGGGGACTCCTCCTCAGGCGGGGCGGCGGAGTCGCCCAGCGCGTCCGCTCCCGCGCCGTCGGACGCGGGGGGCGCGTCCGCCGCGGAGCCGAGCGGAGGCGCCTCGATGGCCGCGCCGACAGGCCCCGGTCCGGGAAGCGCGATGCCGACGGGTTCCGACGCGGCGTTCCCCGCGCCCGACGGGGCGACGAGCCCGCATTATTTCATCTCAGCGGACGGGAACGTCGCCTGCACCTTCTCCCAGATCCATTCCCCGCAGGGAAGCTATCTCTGCCAGGTCGCCCCAGGAGTGACAGCCTCGTGGTCGCCTGAGACACCGCTTCCAGCCCCCACGGGCGAGGGCACATGCGACCCCAAATGGCAACCGATCTTCTACGCCGAGTCCGACGGCGCTGGCATGCAGTGCCACGGCGGCGATCAGGCGATCAACGCCACCACCATCGGATCCGGCGAGTCCGTGGTGAACGGCAACAGCGCCTGCACGGTCCACGACGGCGCGGTCACCTGCTGGGACACAGTGACCGGCAATTCCTTCGCGCTGTCTCCCATGGGCTACCAGTTCGGCAACCAGGGAGCGATCTCACCCGACGCCTTCACCTGGTGATCGCCGGCGCCTTGCCCGCATGTGGTGGTGGGGCCGCCCAGAGATCCCCCTGGGCGGCCCCACCACCATGACTGCCCGCCGTGCTGGCGGAGAGCGTCCGCGCTCGGGTCTTAGAAGCCGGTGCCCTCGCCGAGGCGCTCGGCCCTGGCGGCGGCGAGCTTGGGCTGCATGCCATAGATCTCGATGAACCCGCGTGAGGACGACTGGTCGAAGGTGTCGCCCGTGTCGTAGGTCGCCAGGTTGAAGTCGTAGAGGCCGGTCTCGCTGCGGCGGCCGTTGACAGTGGCGCGCCCGCCGTGGAGGACCATGCGGATATCGCCGCTGACATAGTGCTGGGTCTCCTCGATGAAGGCGTCGAGGGAGCGCTTGAGCGGCGAGTACCACTGCGCCTCGTAGACGAGCTCGCCCCAGGTCTGCTCGATCTGGCGCTTGTAGCGGCGCTGGAGGCGCTCGAGGGTCACCGCCTCCAGGGCCCGGTGGGCCTCGATGAGGATGACGGCGCCGGGCGCCTCGTAGATCTCCCGCGACTTGATGCCCACGAGCCGATCCTCGACCATGTCGATGCGGCCGATCCCCTGGGCCCCTCCCCTGCGGTTGAGCTCCTGGACGGCCTGGAGCGGGGTGACGGCGGCGCCGTCGATCGCCACGGGCAGGCCCTCATTGAAGGTGATGATGACCTCGTCGGGCAGGGGCGGGTAGGTGGGGTCATCGGTGTAGGTGTAGATGTCCTTCGTCGGGGCGTTCCACAGGTCCTCCAGGAAGCCGGTCTCGATGGCGCGCCCCCACACGTTCTGGTCGATGGAGAAGGGGTTGTGCTTCGTGGTCTCGATGGGGAGGCTGTGCTTCTCCGCGTAGTCGATGGCGACGTCGCGCGTCAGGGCGAGGTCGCGCACCGGGGACAGGCAGTCCATGTCCGGGGCCATGGAGGTGATGGCGACCTCGAAGCGGACCTGGTCGTTGCCCTTGCCCGTGCAGCCGTGGGCCACCGTCGAGGCGCCGAACTCGCGGGCGGCGCGAACGAGGTGCTTGGCGATGACCGGCCGGGAGAGCGCCGAGACGAGCGGGTAGGTTCCCTCGTAGAGCGCGTTGGCCTTGAGCGCGGGCATGCAGTACTCGGTGGCGAACTCGTCGCGGGCGTCGGCGACGTAGGCCTCGACGGCGCCGCAGTCGAGCGCGCGCTGGCGGATGACATCGAGATCCTCGCCTCCCTGCCCGACGTCGACCGAGACGGTGACCACCTCTCGGCCGGTCTGCTCTCCGATCCAGCCGATGGCGACGGAGGTATCCAGCCCGCCGGAGTAGGCCAGGACGACGCGATCAGTGTTCTTCTTCATGAGGGATCTCCATGGGAGGGGTTGTGCCGGTGGACCGGCCTGTCGGTTGATGGGGCGCGCGGGGCGGGGCGCCGTGGGCGGTCGGGTTGGGGCGGCTCTCAGCGCCGTCCCGCGGGATCGGCCAGGGCCAGGAGGTGGGTGGCCACTCGGGCGGCGGTCTCCTCGGAGCGGGAGATGACCAGGACGGTGTCGTCGCCGGCGATGCAGCCGAGCACCCCGGGGAGCATCGCGTCGTCGACGGCGCTGGCCAGCAGCTGGGCCGATGCCGCGGGGGTGCGCAGGACGAGCTGCCCGCCGGACCACTCGGCCGTGACGAGGAGGTCGGCGCACCAGCGGGTCAGGCGGGGCGTCGTGTACGGGGCCAGGTCGTTCTCGTCCGCGCCCTCGGCCACCGCCTGCGCCGCCCGGAGCTGGCCGGGGGCGCCGGCCTCGGGGACGGAGTAGACGAGGGCGCCGTCGCATGCGCGGATCTTCGTGGCGCGCAGCTCGACGAGGTCGCGGGACAGGGTGGCCTGGGTGGTGCTCACGCCGCGCTCGGCCAGGGCCTCGCGCAGCTCGGCCTGCGAGCGTATCTGGGAGTGGCCCAGGACCTGGCGGATGAGGGCGTGCCTGGCGGCCTTCGTCGCCGGCGCCGCGGGGGCGGCTTGGGGCGACTCAGCGCTGGCCGCGGCCGGGCCCGGGGCGGTCATGCGCTCAGTCATGGTGGTCCGTGATCGCCGCGCCCTCGGGGGCGCCCGCCAGGCGCGCGGCGAGGAGTGCTGCGAGCGCAGTGGTGAAGGCATCGGCGTCCTCATCGGACAGGATGAGGGGCGGCGCGAGGCGCAGGGTGTCCGGGCGGGGGGCGTTGACGATGAACCCGGCCTGGGCGAGGTCCTCGGCGAGCGCGGAGGCGGGCCCCACCGCGGGGTCGAGGGCGACACCGATGAGCAGTCCCAGTCCGCGCGTGGCGGTGACGCCGGGAACCTGCGCGAGCTCCGATGCCCAGCGCTCGCCGAGGCTGCCCGCGCGCTCCAGGAGGCCCTCGGAGCGCAGGGTGGCGATGACGGCCAGGGCGGCGCTGGCGGCCACCGGGTTGCCGCCGAAGGTCGTTCCGTGCTGGCCCGGGCCGAGGAGCTCGGCGGCCTGACCGGTGGCGACCACGGCGCCGATGGGCATCCCGCCGCCCAGTCCCTTGGCCAGGGTGACGACGTCGGGGACGATGCCCGGCGCCAGGAGGTGGTGGGCCATCCAGGCGCCCGCGCGGCCCATGCCGGTCTGGACCTCGTCGATGATGAGCAGGGCGCCGGCGTCGCGGGTCATGGCGCGGGCGGCCTCGAGGTAGCCGTCGGGCAGGGGGCGCACGCCAGCCTCGCCCTGGATGGGCTCGACGATGAGGGCGGCCACGTCCGGCCCCATGGCGTCCCGCAGGGCGCTCACATCCCCGGCGGGCACGAACTCGATGCCCCCGGGCAGGGGCTCGAAGGGCTCGCGGTAGGCGGCCTTGTGGGTCATGGCGAGCGCGCCCATGGTGCGCCCGTGGAAGGCCTGCTCCAGGGCGAGGACCCGGGGGCGGGAGGCGCCGCCGTGGCGGCGGGCGATCTTGAGGGCGCCCTCGTTGGCCTCGGTGCCGGAGTTGGCCAGGAAGACGCGGGAGGCGCCGGGCTCGGCGCCCGGGAGGGTCAGCGCGATGAGCTCCTCGGCCAGGCGGACCTGGGCGGGGGTGGTGAAGAAGTTGGAGACGTGGCCCAGCGTGGCCAGCTGGGTGCTCACGGCCTCGACGATCGCGGGGTGGGCGTGGCCGAGGCAGTTGACGGCGATGCCCGCGAGCAGGTCGAGGTACTCGGTGCCGTCGGCGTCCCAGACCCGCGCGCCACTGCCCCGCACGAGCACGCGCGAGGGCGTGCCGAAGGTGTTCATGATGGCGCCGGCGTAGCGGTCGCGCCACTGCGCGTTGCCGCCGGGGGTGGTGGTCGCGTCGGTCATAGCCGCTTCCCTCCGTCGAGTGGTGGCACGGGGCTGTCCCCCGGGTGGATGACGGTGCCCACGCCCTCGTCGGTGACGATCTCCAGGAGCATCGAGTGGGCCTGGCGCCCGTCGATGACGTGGGCCTGGCCCACTCCCCCGCGCACGGCCCGCAGGCAGGCCTCCATCTTGGGGATCATGCCGCTGGCGAGGGTGGGGAGCATCTCCTCCAGAGCATGGGCGGATATGAAGGGGACGAGGGAGGAGCGGTCCGGCCAGGCGGAGTAGAGCCCCTCGACGTCGGTGAGCATGACCAGGGAGCGGGCCTGCAGCGCGATGGCGATGGCGGCGGCGGCGGTGTCCGCGTTGACGTTGAGGACGGTCGCCGAGTCGGTCACCAGCGGCGCGACGGAGGAGATGACGGGGATGCGGCCCTGGTCGAGCAGGTCGATGATGGGCTGGGGGCTGACCTCGACGACGTCGCCGACGAGGCCCACGTCCACACTCGTGCCGTCGACGGTGGCCGCGCGCTGACTGGCGCGCAGGAGGCCGCCGTCCTCCCCGGAGATGCCCACGGCGGCCGTGCCGTCAAGGTTGAGCAGGGAGACGAGCTCTCGCTGGACGGAGCCGGTGAGGACCATGCGGACCACGTCCATGACCTCCGGCGTGGTCACGCGCAGGCCGCCGCGGAACTCGGACTCGATGCCGAGGCGCCCGAGCATCTCGTTGATCTGGGGGCCGCCTCCGTGGACGACGACGGGGCGCACCCCGACCTGGTGGAGGAAGAGGATGTCCTGGGCGAAGGCCCGCTTGAGGCCGTCGTCGATCATGGCGTTGCCGCCGTACTTGATGACCATGGTGGCGCCCTTGTAGCTGCGCAGCCATGGCACGGCCTCGAGGAGGACCTCTGCTTTGATCTGGGGGCTGATCTGGGATATCTCGATGCTCATCGTGGTGCTCAAGTGGTGTAGTCGGCGTTGATGGTGACGTAGCCGTGGGTGAGGTCGTTGGTCCAGACGGTCGCCTGGGCCCGGCCCGCCCCCAGGTCGATGTCGATCCTCGTCTCCCTGGGGCTCATGTCGACGGTGTCGCGGGGCTCGCCCAGGCCGCCGTGGCGGAAGACGGTGACGCCGTTGATGGTCACGTCCACCTCGTCGGGGTCGAAGGGGCAGGTGGCCTCGGGGACGGTCCCGAGCTGGGACAGGACGCGCCCCCAGTTGGGGTCCTCGCCGGCGACCGCGCATTTGAGCAGGTTGGAGGCGGAGACTGTGCGGGCGGCGGCCTCGGCTGCCTCCTCGCTGACGGCGCCGGTGACGGTGATGGCGATGTCGTGGGTGGCACCCTCGGCGTCGGCGACGAGCCTGCGGCCGAGCCCGCCCAGGACCTCCTCGACCGCGTCGGCGAGGTCGGCGTCCGTGGGGGTGATGCCAGAGGCGCCCGAGGCGAGGAGGACGACGGTGTCGTTCGTGGACATGCAGCCGTCGGAGTTGATGCGGTTGACGGTGCGCGCGGTGGCCGCGGCGAGCGCGGCCTGGGCGGCGCCGGGCTCCACGACGGCGTCCGTGGTCAGCACGCAGAGCATGGTGGCCAGGCCCGGGGCGAGCATGCCCACGCCCTTGATCATGCCGCCGACGGTCCATCCCTCGCGGACGGCCGCGTCCTCCTTGGGGGCGGTGTCCGTGGTCATGATGGCGACGGCGGCCTCGTGGCCGGCCTCGGGGGTGGCGGCCAGGGCCTGAGAGGCGGCGGTGGCGCCAGGGAGCAGGACGCTCATGTCGATGGGCTCGCCGATGACGCCGGTGGAGCACACGAGGACGTCCGCGCTCTCGCAGTCGAGGAGCCCCGCCACATGCGCGGCGGTGGTGGCGGCGTCGGCGGCGCCGCGCTCCCCGGTGCAGGCGTTGGCGGAGCCGGAGTTGAGGATGACGGCGCGCGCCGTGGGGGCGGCGGCCAGGGCCTGGCGGGACCAGGTGACGGGAGCGGCGACCACCCGGTTGGTGGTGAACACGCCAGCGGCGACTGCCAGCGGGCCGTCGTTGACGACGAGGGCGAGGTCGGGATTGCCCGAGGCCTTGAGCCCGGCCTTGACGCCGGCGGCGCGGAATCCCTGTGCGGCGGTGACGCTCACGGCGCTACTCCTTGCATGATGACACCCGTGGTCTCGGTCAGGCCCAGGGCGAGGTTGAGGGACTGGATGGCGGCGGAGGCGGTCCCCTTTCCGAGGTTGTCGATGGCGCACATCATCGTCGCCACACCGGCGGTGGTGTCGACGGCGACCTGGACGTGGGCCAGGCCCGAGCCGGCGACGGAGCCGGTGGTGGGCCACACGTCCTCGGGCAGCAAGCGGATGACGGCCTCGCCGTCGCCATTGCGGCCATAGGCCGCCTCCCAGGTCCCGCGCAGAAGGGCCTGGGGGTCGTCGGCGCCTTGCGCGGCGGAGGTCAGGGGCGCGATGACGGTGGCGAGGATCCCCCGGCTCATGGGCACGAGCACCGGGGTGAAGGACAGGCGGGTGGCCCCCGCGGGCACGCCAGCCACCTGGAGGTTCTGGATGATCTCCGGGATGTGCCGGTGCGTGCCCCCCACGGCGTAGGCCTGGGCTGAGCCGAGGGCCTCCGCGGCGGTGAGGTGGGGCTTGAAGGACTTGCCCGCGCCGGAGTAGCCGACCGCGAGGACGGCGGTGAGGGAGGAGGTGTCGATGAGGCCGGCGGCCGCGCCGGGCTGGGCGGCGAGGGTGACGGCGGTGACATTGCAGCCGGGGACGGCGATGCGCGTGGCCTCGCTCAGCGCGGCGCGCTGGGCGGAGGCGCTGGTCTCCCCGGCGTGGAGGAGCTCGGGCATGCCGTAGGTCCAGGGCTCGGCGAAATCCCCGCCGTAGTAACGCTCCCAGGCCGCTGCCGAAGTGAGGCGGTGGTCGGCCCCGCAGTCGACGAGGATCGGGGAGCGCCCCGAGGCGCTGGCCGCCTCCTCGATGGCGGTGGTGACCTGCCCGGAGGCCCCATGTGGGAGGGCGAGGACGACGATGTCGTGCTCGGCCAGGCGCTCGGCCCGCGTGGGCTCCACCTCCCGCCCCGCCAGCTCGGGCAGGTGGGGGTGGTGCTGGCCGAGGAGCGTGCCCGCTGAGGAGCTGGCTGTCACGGCCCCGATCTCGATCTCAGGATGCGCGGCGAGGAGCCTGAGGACTTCACCGCCTGCGTATCCGGTCGCCCCTGCGACCGCTGCTGTCCACGTCATACGTGAACCATACATGCGATTGCATAGAAATGCACACAGCGCTCTCCCCGGGTCTCGCGGGGCAGGACCGCCAGCGGGACCGGCAGTGGGGCTGGCTCAGCCCTGGTCGCGCAGGGCGGAGGCGATGGAGTCCGCGAAGGCGCGCACGGCTTCCCAGTCGCGGAAGTCGCCCTCGGAGGCGCCCCCCATCCGGGCGATGGTGCGCTCGCGGAGGTTGAGCTGGGTGGGGTCGAAGCGCCCGGAGAAGGTCACGTGCTCGCGCGCGTTGAGGGACAGGAGCACCGGGCCGATGCGGTGCGGGTCGCTCACCTCCCCCTTGTCCAGCCCGGACAGGCCCACGGAGAAGGCCCATACGGGGTGGGTGGCCAACTCGTCGCGGAAGCGGCGCGTGAAGTCGGTGGCCTGCTCGGTCCAGCGCGTCATGTAGATCGCGCTGCCCAGGACGAAGGCATCGTAGCCCTCGACACTGGTGACCTCCTCCGGGCGCGCCTCATCGACGTCGAGGCCCGCCTCGCGCAGGAGCTGGGCGATGACACCGGCGATCGAGTCGGTGGCGCCGTGACGGGAGGAGGATGTCAGGAGGATCGTCATGACGGAAAGTCAACCATGAAGCGGGGGCCTCGCGCTGGGACTCCGGGCCGTGAATTCGCGAGCGCTCAGGCGCGCAGCTCGGCTCCGAGAGCCTTGGCGGCGCGCTTGACGATCCGCTTGCGGATGCCGGCGGTGTCCTCGGCCGTCAGTGTGCGGTCGGCGGCGCGCAGGCGCAGGGAGAAGGCGAGCGACTTGCGGCCCTCGCCGAGCTGCTCGCCGCGGAAGACGTCGAAGAGGCGGACCTCCTCGGCCAGGTCCTTCGCGGTGGCGCGGATGAGGGCCTCGACCTGGGCGGCGGTGACGGACTCGTCGACGACGAGCGCGATGTCCTCCTTGGCGGCGGGGAAGGTCGAGACGGCGCCCACCTGGAGCACGCCGCGCTCCTGGGCGGCGTCGAGGAGGGCATCGAGGTCGATCTCCACGGCGCAGGAGCGCTCGGGCAGGCCCAGCGCGCGCGCCACGCGGGGGTGGAGCTCTCCGGCATGGGCGACGACGGCGCCGGGGGTGATCTCCTTGCCGGCACGGGTTCCGGGCAGGCGCAGCTCGGCGACGCGCCCGGGGTGCCAGGGGGCGATGGGGGCGGCGGGCGCGCTGGCCTCCACGCCGGCGCCCACGGCGCGGGCGACGGTGCGGACGACCTCGATGGCGTCGGCCCAGTCCCAGGAGTGGGCGGCGCTGAGCACGCCGGCGCGCTCACGGTCGCCGGCCAGGACGGCCCCGATGTGGACCGGCTGGGCGGGGATGCCGGCCTCGAGGGCGGCGAGCTCGGAGTCGGTGGGGCGGCGGTCGACGCCGATGATCGGCGCGGGCACGGTCCCCGCGGGGCGGGTGACGGCGCCGATCTCGAAGACGGCGACGTCGGGCAGGCCGCGGGAGATGTTGCGGCGGGCGGTGTCGACGAGGGTGTCGAGGATGGAGGTGCGCAGGGCCGGCGCGTCCTCGGCCAGGGGGTTGGCCAGACGGGCGGCCTGGCGCCTGGGGTCGTCGTCGGGGATCTCGAGGCGGTCGTGGGCGTCGCCGATGAAGGGGTAGGACAGCACCTGGGTGAGGCCGGCGTGCGCCAGGGCGGCGACGGCGTCGCGCCGTGCCTTCTGGCGGGGGGTGAGGCCCAGCCCGGCGGGGGCGGTGGGCACGATCGTGGGAATCGCGTCGTAGCCGTCGAGGCGGGCGACCTCCTCGGCGAAGTGGGCGGCGCCCACGAGGTCGGGGCGCCAGGTGGGCGGGGTGACGGCGAGGAGCTCGCGGCCGGCCTCATCCGTCCCGGCGGGGGCGACGGCGCAGCCGATCATCTCGAGCAGCTCGGTCACGCGAGCGGTGCCGTAGGGCACGCCCGTGAGGCGCTCGGCGGCATCGGCCCGGATGACGATGGGCTCGGGAGCGTGGGTGCGGTCGACGTCGGTGGCCACGGGCTCGGCGGTGCCGCCTCCGTACTCGACGAGCAGGTCGACGGCCCTCTGCGCGGCGACGGCGGCCAGGGCGGTGTCCACGCCGCGCTCGTTGCGCTTGGCGGACTCGCTGGGCAGCTTGTGGCGGCGGGAGGAGCGGGCGATGGACACGGCGTCGAAGTGGGCGGCCTCGATGAGGACGTTGCGGGTCGAGGCGTCGATCTCGGTGTCGGCGCCGCCGAAGACACCGGCCAGGACGAGGGGGCGCGCTCCCTGGCCACCGGCGGAGTCGGAGATGACGAGGTCCTCGGGGTCGAGGTCGCGGGTGACCTCATCGAGGAAGGTGAGGGACTCCCCCGCCCTGGCGCGGCGCACGACGATCGGGGCGACGAGCTTGTCGGCGTCGAAGGCGTGGAGGGGCTGGCCCAGGTCGAGCATGACGTAGTTGGTGACGTCGACGGCCAGGCTGATGGGTCTCATCCCGGCGGCGGTGAGGCGGTCGGCCATCCACTTCGGGGACGGCGCGGTCGGGTCGATGCCGGCCACGAGGCGCGCCACGTAGCGGTCGCATCCGGGGCGGCCGTGGATGGGAGTGGGGTCCTCTGCGATGATGACGGGGAAGCCCTCGCCAGCGCTCGTGGAGGCGTCGGCCACGCCCGCCGGGTACAGGCCGGGATTGGCGCCGTCAGCGGGGTCGGTGAAGCGGGCGCCAGTCGAGTGCGAGTACTCGCGGGCGACCCCGCGCATGGAGAAGCAGTAGCCGCGGTCCGGGGTGATGTTGATCTCCAGGACCTCCTCCCCCAGGCCGAGCAGGGGCAGGGCGTCGGTCCCGGGGGCGGGGAGCTCCTCGCCGTCGTGACCGGCCTGGGCGAGCCACTGGTCCAGGACGATGATGCCGTCGTGGTCCTCGCCGATGCCGAGCTCGCGGGCCGAGCAGATCATGCCGTCGGAAAGGTGGCCGTAGGTCTTGCGGGCGGCGATGGCGAAGTCGCCGGGCAGGACGGCGCCGGGCAGGGAGACGACGACGCTGTCCCCGGCCTCGAAGTTGTGGGCGCCGCAGACGATGCCGCGGCTGGGCAGGTCGGAGGGCTCCTTGCCGGTCCCGGGGGCGTTGTTGTGCTCGGGGCCCACGTCGACGCGGCAGTAGTTGATGACCTTGCCGTTGGACTGCTCCTTGGCCTCGCGGGTGAGGACCTTGCCGACGACGAGCGGGCCGGTGATAGCGGGCGGGACGATCCGCTCCTCCTCCAGACCGACGCGCACGAGGTCGGAAGCGAGCTGCTCAGCGGTGGTGGAGGTGGGGACGTCGACGTGCTCGCGCAGCCACTCCAGGGGGACGTACGGCATGTCAGTGACCCTTTCCGGTGGTTCCGAACTGCTGGGAGAAGCGGATGTCCCCCTCGACGATGTCATGCATGTCGGCGATGCCGTGGCGCAGCATGAGGGTGCGCTCCAGGCCCATGCCGAAGGCGAAGCCCGTGTAGACCTCGGGGTCGATCCCGCAGGCGGTGAGCACATTGGGGTTGACCATGCCGCAGCCGCCCCATTCGATCCAGCCGGGGCCGCCCTTCTTCTGCGGGAACCACAGGTCCATCTCGGCGCTGGGCTCGGTGAAGGGGAAGAAGGAGGGGCGCAGGCGGGTGCGGGCCTCGGGCCCGAACATGGCCCTGGCGAAGTGGTCGAGGGTGCCCTTGAGGTGGGCCATGGTCAGGCCCCTGTCCACGGCCAGGCCCTCGACCTGGTGGAAGACGGGGGTGTGGGTGGCGTCGAGCTCGTCGGAGCGGAAGACCTTGCCGGGGCAGGCCACGTAGATGGGGGGCTCGGAGGCGAGCATGACGTGGGCCTGCACGGGCGAGGTGTGGGTGCGCATGACGAGGTTCGCGGGCTCGCCGGGCGCGGCACCGACTGAGGCGCCGTCGATGTAGAAGGTGTCCTGCATCTGGCGGGCCGGGTGGTCGGCGTCGAAGTTGAGGGCGTCGAAGTCGAACCACTCGTGCTCGATCTCAGGGCCCTCGGCGATGGCCCAGCCCATGGCGGCGAATAAGTCGGAGACCTCGTCCATGAGGACGTCCAGGGGGTGGCGGGCCCCTGCGGCGACGCGGTCGGTGGGGACGGTGACGTCGACGGTCTCGGTGGCGAGCATGTCCGCCTCGGCGGCGGCCTCGAGCTGGGCGGTCCGCTCGGCGAGGGCAGCGTTCAGGCGGCCCCGGGCGGCGCCGAGCAGCTTGCCCGCGGTGGGCTTATCCTCCTTGGGAAGGGCGCCGATGCCGCGGTTCGCGGCCACGAGCGCGGAGGAGTCCCCGGTGTAGGCCAGTCTCGCCTCCTTGAGGGCGGGCAGGGAGTCCGCGGCGGCGATGGCCGCCAGGCCCTGCTCGACGACGGCGTTGATGCCGTCGGCGTCGAGGGGGGACAGTGCGCCGGTCGCGGCGGCTGCTTCGGTCATGTGCGGGCGCCTTCCTGAAAAAGGTCCAGTTGCGGTGCGGCTCCGCCGGGACGTCCGGGATCGCGCGGGAGCGCGCCCGACGGTGTGGCCGCTGGTGCTGGGCCCAGGGTAGTGCCCCGGCCCGACAGGGACGAATCCGTTCTCAGCCCGGGCGCCCGACCGGGCGCGATGGGCCCCGCCATCCTCCGTGATCGGAAACGCTATGGCCGGTAGGCTCTCGCACATGCTCATGCCTATCGCTGGGGCAGTCCCGCATGCCCCCTTCGGACCCGAGCCCCTCGACGAGGACCTGCGGATACTCGCCATCCCCGCGCCGGCGGGAGAGCTCACCGCGACCCTCGCCCAGGTCTCCCCCGCCGACGGCGGCCCCGAGCCCGTGCGCGTGCTGTTCATCCCCGGCTTCACCGGCTCCAAGGAGGACTTCTCCTCGTTCCTGCCGATGGTCCAGGACGCCGGCTACACCGCGCTGGCGTACTCCCAGCGGGGGCAGGCGGATTCGGCGGCCCCCAAGCGCACCCGCGAGTACCGCATCGAGAACTACGTGGAGGACGCGCTCGCCGTCGCCCGCGCCTATGGGGCGGAGGATGTGCCGGTCCACCTCGTGGGGCACAGCTTCGGGGGCATCATCGCCCGGGCGACGGCGATCGCCGACCCGACCCTGTTCCGCACCCTCACGATCTTCTCCTCGGGCCCCAAGCCCGGCCCGCGCATGTGGCTGATGAACGGGATGCGCCTGCTCTACGGGCCCTTGGGCGCCAGGATCGCGCACCGCCTCATCCACCCCAAGATGCCCAAGGAGCCCCAGGGGAACTCGCATCTGGAGGTGCTGCGCCTGCGCGCCCTGGCGACCCCCATGGCGGGCCTGAGGGGGATCGCGAAGATCGTCTCCCGCTTCCCCGACATGACCGAGCAGTTGCGCGCCACGGGCCTGCCGCTCAACGTCGTCGTCGGAGCGAATGACACGATGTGGCCGGTCCAGTGGTACGAGCCCTGGGCCAGGCGGCTCGGCGCCTCCTTCACGCTCATCCCCGACGCCGCCCACTCCGCCCAGTTGGAGAATCCCTCCGCGCTGCTGGAGGCGCTCACGGCCTTCTGGGCCGCCAACGACGAGGCCGGATCCCAGCAGGGTGACACGGCGGGAGCGTGAGCCCGTAGGCTCGTGATCGGGCTCCATGTCAATGACTTGACGGTGACGCTGCGTCACCTGTTGAGATGGCGCCATGCGAATCAAGGAGGTCGCGGAAGCGGCGGGCACCACCCCGCGGGCGATCCGCCACTACCACCATCTCGGGCTCCTGCCCGTCCCGCCCACGGTCAGGGGCAGGCGCGAGTACGGCGTCGAGCACCTGGCCCGGGTTATGCGCATCCGCTGGCTCGCCGACGGCGGCCTTGGGCTTGGGAGGATCGCCGAGCTCATCGAGGCCGATGCCTCCGGCGATGACCGCGAGCGCGTGCTGGCCGATCTGCGGGCGACGCGCGCGGGCATCCTCGCCGAGCAGCGTGGCCTGCGCCAGAAGGCAGCGCGCGTCGAGCGGCTCATCGCTCAGGTGGAGACCGGCGGCCCCCTCTCCCCCATGCCGACCACGCTGGAGCGGTTCTACGACGCCGTCCAGGAGCGCGTCACCGCCGCCGGAGGCCAGAGCGCCGCGCTCGTGGCCGAGCGGCAACTGGTGCAGGTCATGGGCGCGGCTGGGCTCATCCCCGCATCGGCGGAGGCCTTCGTCGCGGCGCTGGACGAGGCCAATCTTGATCTGGCGGCTCAGCAGGTCGCCGATTTCTCCGCCCTTGGCTCCCTGCCTGACGCCGAGCGCGCCAGCGCGGCCACCGAGCTCGCGGAGCGCACGTGGTCCCTCCTCTGCCGGCATCGGGATGAGGTTCTCGGCGTCGCAGCCGACCTTCCCACGGGCAGGACGGGGCGGGCCCTGTGGGCGCTGCTGTCCCGGCTCGCCCAGCAGTCCTACTCGGATCCCGCCCAACGGGTGTTCACATCCCACCTCGTCCGGCTCATTCACTCCGATCCACAGATCGCGGCCCTCATCCGCCGCTCGACCGGCGAGGAGATGATCTCGCTATGACCAGCCCCGACTCCCCTGTCATCGAGGCCCATGGGCTCGTCAAGCGCTTCGGGCGAACACTGGCGCTTGATGGCCTCGACCTGGAGGTGGGCGAGGGTCAGATCCACGGGTTCCTCGGCCCGAACGGCGCGGGCAAGTCGACGACGATCCGTGTCCTTCTGGGCCTATACCGGTCCGAGCGCGGCCAGGCGCGCGTCCTGGGACGGGATCCGTGGCGGGAGGCTCCCGCGATCAACCAGCAGGTCTCCTATGTGGCGGGCGACGTCGCCCTGTGGCCCTCGCTCACCGGCGGGCAGGTGCTCGACGCGCTGGCGGCGCTGCGGGGCCGGCGCGATCGGGCCAGGGAGGCCGAGCTCATCGAGCGCTTCGACCTCGATCCCTCCAAGAGGGTGCGCGCCTATTCGAAGGGCAATCGGCAGAAGGTGGCGCTCGTGGCCGCCCTGGCCGCGCCCACGCGCCTGCTCATCCTCGATGAGCCCACCACGGGCCTGGACCCGCTCATGGAGCAGGTCTTCGCCGAGGAGATCACCCGGGCCGCCTCCGAGGGGCGCACTGTGCTGCTCTCCAGCCACATCCTCGCCGAGGTCCAACGACTGTGCGGCGCGGTGACGATCGTGAAGGCCGGGCGGGTCGTCGAGCAGGGCGATCTAGCGGCGCTCCGGCGCTTGGCCCTGACCCATGTCGAGGTCGTCGGCGAGAACGGGGCCCTCGCCGAGATCCGTGATGCGCTCACCCGTGAGGGCGCGGACTGCGTCATCACCGGGAGCCGCCTCATCGCGCAGGTGGGCAGGGATCGGCTCCCGAGCGCGCTCACGGCGGTGGGCTCCCACGGCGTCGACGACGTCGTGTGCCAGCCGGCCAGCCTGGAGGACCTGTTCCTGCGCCACTACCAGGACGCGGGAGGAGACCAGTGATGCGCGGGGAGAAGCGCGCGCGGCGGGGCGCGTTGCAGGGCCTCGCCCCTGCCCTGGCGCTGCTGGCGCGCAGGTACTGGTGGCGGGGAGCGGCGTGGGCTGTGCCCCTGTGGGGGCTCGTCGCGGCGACCGCCCCCTCCTACCGGGACACCTACCCGTCGCTCGCCTCACGGTCCTCACTCATCGAGGCCATGCGCGCCACCCCTGGCACGCGCCTGCTCTACGGGATCCTGCCGAGACCAGGGCGCCTGGGCCAGCTCCTGGCGTGGGAGACGGGCACCTACCTCCTCGTGTGCACGGCGCTCATGGCGATCCTGCTGACCTGCCAGATGATGCGCGGCGATGAGGAGCGAGGGCTGGCGGAACTGGCCCGGGCGACCGGCTGCGGGGGCGCCGTGCCCTTACTCGCCCCCTGGATGGCGGTGTGGGGGGCAGTGGCGCTCCTGGGCGGCGGTGTCGGCGCGATCCTCATGGCGGAGGCGGGGAGCATCGATGAGCTGACGGCGCGCGGCGGATGGGCGATGGCTGCCTGCGCCATCGGGGTGGGATGGGCCTTCTCCGCGGGCGCGGCCCTGGCATGCCAGGCGGCGCGCGGTCATCGGCAGGCGAGGTCCCTGTCCCTGGCGTGGCTGGGCGGCTGCTTCGGGCTCAGGGTCGCCGCCGACGAGTGGGGCTGGGCGTGGCTGCGCTGGGTGACGCCCCTGGGATGGCGGGATCTGGTGCAGCCGTACACGCAGGACGATGGCACCGTCGTCGCCTTCCTGCTCATCATGTGCCTGGCCCTCATGATGGCGGCGGTTGGTCTCCACGCGCGCCGGGAGCACCTGGGCGGGTTCCTCCCCTCGACTGAGTCCACCGAGCGCCGGTGGGCGCCTCGTGGCCCGCTCGCCCTCGCCTGGTGCCTGGGGCGCCGCGGCCTCGGCGGCTGGGCGGTGGCGGTGGCCTGCGCGTCAGCGCTGTTCGGCTCGATGGCGGGAGGGATCACGGACCTGCTCAAGCCCGGCTCGCCCACCGCCGCGCTGGTGGACCGGATGAGCACGGGCTCCCCCGTGGAGCAGTTCCTCGGGCTGCTCACGGTGATCGTCGTCCTCCTGGTGTCCGTGGGGTCGATCCATGAGGCCTTGAGGCTGCCGGGCAGCGAGCACGCGGGGATCCTCGAGCTCGAGGCATCGGTGGGAGCGGGGCGCTCGCGGCTCTTCCTCGTTCAGGCCGCGGTCGCGGCCGGCCATGCGGCGATCCTTCTCCTCGTCTCGGCGGGGGTCCTCGCGGCCGTGGTGTCCACGCGGATCACCGAGGAGCGCGCGGTGGGCCGGGCGCTCTGGTTCACGCTGTCCCAGGGGCCGGGGGTGCTCGCGGGAATCGGTTTCGCCATGGCGCTGGCGGGGCTGTCGGCGAGGCTGGCCCCGTGGGTGTGGGCGGTGGTCGCGTGGAGCGGCTTCGCCCAGTTCTTCGGCGGGCTCGTGGATCTGCCTCACTGGGCGCGGGACCTGAGCATCCTCGGTCACCATCTCGACGTCGTCGGGGACGTGGAGTGGGAGCCGCTGGCGATCCAGGCGGCTCTTGCCACGGGCGGGATGCTCGTCGGGCTGCTCGCCGTGCGCCGTCGGGACCTGTGAACCGGGCTGGCCGCCTCAGCGGCTGCGGGCCTCGATGCGGCGGGCGGCGGCGGACAGCGCCCAGTTGATGACCACGTAGATGAGGGCGACGATGACGTAGGCGGGCAGGTAGACGTCGAAGCCCGCGGCGTTCGTGAGCACCTTGGTGGCGTACATGAGCTCCCCGTAGGCGACGACGTAGCCGAGCGAGGTGTCCTTGAGGATCGTCACCATCTGGGTGATGAGGGTGGGCAGCATGAGCCGCAGGGCCTGGGGGGCGAGGATGAGGCGCATCGTCTGGCCCGCGCTGAGCCCCAGGGCGGCCGCCGCCTCGGACTGCCCGGCGTCCAGGGAGCGCACGCCGGAGCGGAAGACCTCGGCCGTCGTCGCCGACGTGCACATGATGATGGGGACCACGAGCATCCACATCGACGGCAGGGTGAGGCCCCAGTTGGGCACGGCCAGGAGGAAGAAGTAGATGAGCAGGAGCATGGGGATGGCGCGCATGGCGTCGATCCACAGTCCGACGGCGCCGCGAAGGGGCGCGGATCGGGCCATCCGCGCCCATCCCAGCGCGATGCCGATGGGGAAGGAGAGGACGGCGGCGATGCCGGCGGCCCGGAGGGTGTCGAGGACGGCCGTGCCGAGGTAGTCCACGATCGACTGGCCCAGGAAGTAGCGCCATTTGGCGTAGTCGAGCTGGCCACTGGTGGACAGCTGGTGGAGCCCCATGGCGACGGCGGCGATGACGAGCGCGGTCACCGCCAGTGAGGCGATCATGATCCGGGCGCGGCCCCTCGGGCCGGGGGCGTCGAAGAGGAGGGGGGTCTCGCCCGCGGCGCGCCCCCTCCGGGTTGAGGGGGCCTTGCCCGGGGCGCTGCCGGTGATGGCCGTGGGCGCGCTCATGCGGCCACTCCCCTCGTGGCCTCGAGCCGGCGCTCCAGGGCGTGCCCGAGGCGCGTGGCCGCGAAGGCCAGGGCGAGGTAGATGAGCCCGGACAGGAGGAAGCACAGGACGGCCTCGGCGTACTGGAGATTGAGCTGCTGGGTGACGCTGGTCAGCTCCCTCACGCCGATGGCCGCCGTGAGGGAGGACCCGATGAGGCAGGAGATGAAGATGTTGACCAGGGGCTGGATGACGCTGGCGAGCGCCTGGGGCAGGACCACCTGGCCGATGATCGTCCCGAAGCGCATTCCCAGGGCGCGGGCCGCCTCGATCTGACCGCGCGGGACGGAGTTGATGCCGCTGCGCACGGCCTCGCAGACGAAGCCCGATCCGGAGAAGACGATGGCGAGCACCGCCGCCCAGAACAGGCTGATGGGCACGCCCGCGCGCGGCGCCGCGAAGGCGGCGAGGATCATAAGGCACAGGGTGGGGATGTTGCAGGCCACTGTCACCCAGGCGGCGCCGAGGGCGCGCAGTGGCGGGATCGGGCCGACCCGGAAGACGGCCATGATCGTGCCGACGACGAGCGCCCCCGCGTAGGCGAGGAGGGCGAGGATGAGGGTGGTCCTCAGTCCCTCGCCGATCATGCCGAGGTTGTCGAGGATGACGTGCATGGCGGTTCTCCTTTCCCTGCCCCGCTGCTGCCGCGCGCGGGGGCGCCGGTGCGGCGGTGCCCGCCTGGGGCGGTGGCTGGCTGCGCCGTCGACGTGTCAGGCGGCGGGCGCGGAGGCCTGCGCGCCGGGGACCGAGCCGATCGCCGGGGGCTGGGGGACGTCGCCGCCGATGATGGAGCCGATGGTCTCCTGCCAGATCCTGGCCCAGGTGCCGTCGGACTCGATCGCGGCGAGGAAGCCGTTGACGAAGACCGCCGCGTCGGAGTCCTTGGGCAGGCCGAGGCCGTAGGGGTCCTCGGTGAAGGGGGTGCCGACGATCGTGATGTCTGTGTTGTTCTCGGCGGCGGCGAGCAGGAGCGACTCGTCGACGACGTAGGCGTCGACCTGCTTGGTCTGCAGAGCGGACAGGCAGGCGGAGTTGTCGTCGAAGGGGGTCGGCTTGGCGTCCGGGCAGGCCTTGGCGAGGGCCGCCTGGGAGGAGGAGCCGGACTGGACGGCGACGGTCTTGCCGGCCAGATCGGTGACGGAGGCGATGTCCGTGCGGTCCTTGAGGACGGCCACGGACTGGCCGGAGGAGTAGTAGGGGCCGGCGAAGGCGATCTTCTGGGCGCGCTCCTCGGTGATCGTGTAGGTGGCGATGACGACGTCGACCGTGCTGTTGGTCAGCAGCGTCTCACGGGTGTCGGAGGTGGCCTGGGTGATCTCCACCAGGGAGGCGGCGTCGTCGCCCCCGATGATGTAGCGGGCGAGCGCCTGGCCGATGGCGGCGTCGAATCCGGTGACCTTGTGGGTGGTGGGGTCCTCGATGGAGAAGACCTGGGCGGTCTTGGAGCCGCCGATCCGGAGCTTCCCCGCCTTCTTGATGGCGGAGGCCCAGGTGGAGGCGGCGACGGCGTCCTCGGCGGCGAGGGGGCCGGAGTTGATGAGCGCGGTGTAGGCGGCGTCGGCGGTGGAGGAGGCCACGGCCTTGCCGTCGGCGCCGGTGTCGGAGCAGGCCGCGAGGGCCAGGGCGACGCCGAGTCCGCCCGCGGAGGTGAGCAGGGCGCGGCGCGAGAGCGCGGGGGCGGACGCGGAGGGGGCGGCGTGGGTCATGGGGAGGGCCTTTCGTCGGTGGCTGGTCAGTGGTGCGGCGGCGGTTGGCGGGCAGGCCGGGCGGGTGCGGCGGTCAGTGGGTCAGGATCGTGGCGAGGAAGTCGCGCGCGCGGTCGGTGCGCGGGGAGGTGAAGAACTCGTCCGGGCTGGCCTGCTCGACGATGCGCCCGGAGTCCATGAAGACGACGCGGTCCGCCACGGAGCGGGCGAAGCCCATCTCGTGGGTGACGACGAGCATCGTCATGCCGGTGGTGGCCAGGTCGCGGATGACGTCGAGGACCTCGGTGATCATCTCGGGGTCGAGGGCGGAGGTGGGCTCGTCGAAGAGCATGGCGATGGGGTCCATGGCCAGGGCCCGGGCGATGGCGACGCGCTGGGCCTGCCCGCCGGAGAGCTGGGAGGGGCGCTTGGCGGCCTGGTCGGCCAGGCCCACGCGCGCCAGGAGCTCGCGAGCGCGGGCCTCGGCGTCGGTGCGGCTCATCCGGCGCACCTTGATGGGGGCGAGCGTGATGTTGTCCAGGACGGTGCGGTGCCCGAAGAGGTTGAAGGACTGGAAGACCATGCCGACCTCGGCGCGCAGGCGGGCCAGATCCTTGCCCTCCTCGGGGAGGAGCTCGCCGTTGATCTCGATGGTGCCCTCGTCGATGGTCTCGAGGCGGTTGATGGTGCGGCACAGGGTGGACTTGCCCGAGCCGGAGGCCCCGACGACGGCGACGACCTCACCACGGCGGATGTCGAGGGAGACGTTGTCGAGGGCGGTGAAGTCGCCGAAGCGCTTGGTGATGCCGCTGATGCGGATGAGGGGGCTGCCGGAGGCGGCGTCTCCGGGGGCGCCGGAGACGCTGGAGGGCTCGGCGCCGGTGTCCGTGGGTGCTGTCACGCTGACCTCGTTCTCGGGGCGGTGCGGAGGCTGCGGGCGGTGCGCCCGCGAGCAGGACAAACGCAACCCTCCCCCGGAACATTCCCGCGATTGCCCCGCGTCCAAGGAGCGGGACAGACCAGGACGGCGCGGCGGTCGCCGTCGAGCGCTGCGAGGAGGGGAAGGCGGCTAGGACCGCTGCGCGCGGGCGGAGGCGTAGAGGCAGAGGGCCGCGGCGGAGGCGACGTTGAGTGACTCGGCCCGCCCGAGGATCGGGATGGCGACGACGGCGTCGGCGCGGCTCAGCGCCTCGGGGGCGAGCCCGTGGGCCTCGTTGCCGAGCAGCCAGGCACTCGGGGCGGACAGCAGCCCACCGGAACCCGCTGGCCCCTCGGCCTCGAAGAGGTCGGTGTCCCCGCGCCCGTCGGCGGCCAGGATCGTCAGGCCCGCCGCCCGCGCGGCCTCCACTGTCTCCTCCAGGCCCACGCCGGTGATGACCGGAAGGTGGAAGAGGCTCCCCGCTGTCGAGCGCACCACCTTGGGGGCCGTGGCCTCGACGCTCCCGCACAGGAGGATGACGGCGTCGGCGCCGGCGGCGTCGGCGGCGCGGATGATCGTGCCCGCATTGCCCGGGTCCTGGGCCTCAGTGAGCACTGCGACGAGCCGCGCGCCCTCCAGCGCGGCAGCCAGGGCCTGGGGCCCGCTGCTCTCCCCCATCGCGACGACGGCGAGCACGCCCTGGGCGTCGGCGGACATCGCGGCCATGACCTCCGGGGTCACGAGGTGCCGGTAGAGGCCAGAGGCCTTGGCCTCGGCCCAGATCTCCGGGTGGCGGCTGGCGGCGGCCTCGGTCATGTACACGTCGAGGACGTGCTCGGCGGCGTGCCGCACGGCCTCGCGCACCCCTTGGGGGCCCTCGACGAGGAAGCGCCCGTGCTTGAAGCGGGCCTGCCTGCGCGCGAGCCCGGCCACGCGCGCGACCCTCGTGGCCGCTGGGTTGGCGAGGATCTGAGGGGCGTCATGGTGGCTCGCAGGGGTCATGCCCACCAGCCTACGGGAGGGCGGTTCCAGCCCCTGTAGCGGACGACGGCGCCGCCGCCCCCGCTGGGAGGGTGGCGGCGCCGTCGGCAGGATCGCGGGGAGTCAGGCCTTGGGGGCGTTGACGTCCTTGGGGAGCGCCTTGCGGGCGGTCTCGACGAGCGCCTTGAAGGCGGCGGGCTCGTTGACGGCCAGCTCGGCGAGCATGCGGCGGTCGACCTCGACGCCGGCCAGGCCGAGGCCCTGGATGAACCGGTTGTAGGTCATGCCCTCGGCGCGGGCGCCGGCGTTGATGCGCTGGATCCACAGGCGGCGGAAGTCGCCCTTGCGCGCGCGGCGGTCACGGAAGGCGTAGACGCCGGAGTGCGTGACCTGCTCCTTGGCCTTGCGGTAGAGGCGGGAGCGCTGGCCGCGGTAGCCCGAGGCCTTCTCGAGAACAGAACGACGCTTCTTGTGGGCGTTGACAGCCCGCTTCACACGTGCCATGTGATGACTCCTTGAGGTGGTGGACCGGTCAGCGACCGAGCAGCTTCTTGACCTGGCGCAGGTCGGATCCCGCGACCGGCTGGTCCCTGGACAGCTTGCGCTTGCGGCGCGAGGACTTGACCTCGAGCAGGTGGCGCTTGTTGGCCTGCTCACGCATGAGCTTGCCGCTGCCGGTGACCCGGAAGCGCTTCTTGGCACCGGAGTGCGTCTTGTTCTTCGGCATTGTCGGTTTCCTCTTGTCGGCCCGGTGACCGGATGGCCCCGGGCTGCGGACCCCACCGGCTGTGGCCGGGGGGTGGGTCAGGGTGAGGCCTCAGGCCTCGGTGGGCTTCGCCGGGGCCTTGGGCTTGGCTGCCTTCGGCTTGGCGGGCGCCTTGGGCTTCGCCGGGGCAGCCGGCTTGGCGCCAGTGGCCTTGGCGGGAGCAGCGGGCTTGGCGGCCGGCTTAGGAGCGGCCTTGGCCTCGGCCGCCTTGGCGGCGGGCTTCGCGGCCGGAGCGGCGGCCGGCTTCGCGGCGGGAGCCGCCTTGGGGGCCGAGGCTGCCTGGGCCGCGGTCTGGGCGGCCTTGGCAGCGTGCTTCTCGGCGCGCCGGGAGGCGCGGGCCTCCTCGCGACGGCGCCGCTGGTCCGACTTGACCTCCGCCTTCTTGCGGGTGGGGGCCAGCACCATGACCATCTGGCGGCCGTCCTGGCGCGGGTGGGACTCGATGGTGGCGAGCTCGCCGACCTCCTCGGCGACCTTCGCCAGCAGGCGCACACCGAGCTCGGGGCGGGACTGCTCACGGCCGCGGAAGCGGACGATGCACTTGACCTTGTCCCCGCCCTCGAGGAATCGGCGCACGTGCCCCATCTTGGTGGCGTAGTCGTGCTCGTCGATCTTGGGGCGGAACTGGATCTCCTTGAGCTGCGTGTTCGCCTGGTTGCGCCGGGCGTCGCGCGCCTTCATGGCCGACTCGTACTTGAACTTGCCGTAGTCCATGAGCTTGCACACCGGGGGGCGCGCATCAGGGGCGACCTCGACGAGGTCGAGACCGGCCTCCTCGGCCAGTCGAAGGGCGTCCTCCACGCGGACAACGCCGACCTGCTCGCCGCTGGGGCCGACCAGGCGTACCTCGGGGACGCGGATCCGTTCGTTGATACGGGGCTCGCTGATGGCTGTTCCTCACTGCTTGTTCGGATTCCGTGGCAACGGGAAAGGCCCCCGCTGCGCATCGCAGGCGGAGGCCACATATGCTCGTTCGAGCACGCCGACGCCCAGGACGTGTGTCCAGGCGCCGACGCCGAGGGCGTGCCCTCGGCATGAACCCGGCCCCTTGGCGGGACCCAGGTGGGATTGCTCCGCTTGCGCGCCGGGGACGAGCCCCGGCCGGTCAATCGCTGAGGCTACCAGAGCGCGCGCCGCCATCCCAGGCCGCGAGGAGCATGAGCCCGCGGGATTCGCGTGGTCCTGCTCACGCGCCCCCTTTCTCCTCCTCCATCCCCCAGGCCACCACCACGCCGGTGAGGACCACCTGCAGCGCGAGGAGGATGAGCGCTGCCGGCGCTCCCACGAGGACGAGGATCATCGGCAGGCTGCCGATGAGCGCGGCGTCGGGGCCTGAGATGAGCATCTCGACGGCGCCCGGCGGCAGCGAGCCCACGGGTGAGGTGACCAGGCCGGCGGAGAAGTTGGGGGTGCGGCGGTAGCCCGACCTCAGCGCGGCTCCCGCCCATGCGAGCCCCGCCAAGAGCACGAGCACAGCTGCGGCGCCTGCGGAGCCCGAGGCCTCGATGACACTGCCGCCCGGCAGGACGCGCCTGACCGTCCTGGTCATGGCGCCCCATTGGGGCGCGGTGGCGGCGGCGGTCCACACCACCATGCCCGCTGCAGGAACCAGGAGGTGGCCCATGCGGACGACGGCGGGGCGCGCGGGCCACGAGGCGTCGAGACCGCCGTCGAACCATGCGCGACGGGCCGGCTCGGCCACAGCGAGAGTGGCGATCCACCCGCCGATCGCGTAGGCGGCCGCGCAGGCGATCCTCCCCGCACCGGGGACGAACTGGGGCACGAGCGCGAGGAGCAGTCCCGCGACCACCTGAATGAGGCGGTGTGGCTCACGGCCGAGGAGGATCGCGTCACCCTGGGCGATGGCCAGGGGCACTCGCGCCCAGCGCGGCAGGCGCGCGCCAAGACGGGCCACCGGCATGGATGCGCGACGGGTGGGCCGCCGCGGCGGAGCGGCGAGCACCCGGCCCAGGGCTCGCGTGTCCAGGGACAGCAGGGAGACATGCGCGCCGGGGGAACGGGCGACGGCGTCGAGGATGCGGGCGTCCTCGATCAAGGGCATGGTCCGGGACAAGCGCGTCCAGGAGGCGAGGAGGAGCGCCCAGCAGACGACGCCCAGGGCGGTCGCCACGCCGGCGGGCACGGCCCCGGGCAGTGGTGGCGCGAGTGCGGAGGCGAGAACGGCCAGACCAGCGGCAGCGAGGAGCCCGCCGCGCAGGAGCGCCGTGGAGTGACCGGAGATCTGGAGATGGATGAGGACGGCGATGAGGACAGCGCCGGCCCCCGATCCGAGGAGCACAGCGCCTGTGAGCAGGGCGGCGTCGGCACCGGCGAGGACCGCGAGGAGCCCTGCGGTGAGCGCGCCGGTCAGCGCTGCGATGGCGATCTCGGCGCGCGCGATCGGGGCGAGAAGCCCGGCGCGCCCTCCTGGGAGCGGGAGCATCCAGGCGGCCTCGAAGGGGCGCAGGAAGAGCGGTCCGAGGCGGTGGAGGGGGCCGACAAGGAGGCTGAGCCCCAGCAGCGCCGCGGCGACGAGGATCCACCCGGGGCGGAGCGTGGACAACGATCCAATGGCGCTGCCAGCTGATTCGCCGGAGGCCAGCGGCACGGCGCCGACGACGCGGGGCACGACGAGCGCGCCCAGGACGAGCGCGCCCAGGAGGGCGGAGTAGATGTCGCCGACGATCGCCCATATCCCCCGGCTGAGCGTGTGGCGGCGCACCCAGCGGCGCAGGGCCGCGCCGTCGGGAAAGAGACCAGGGTCGGGAGCGTCGAGTGCGGCGGCGTCGGGACTGATCGCGATGGGGGCGGCAGTGCTGGCAGCCTTAGCCGAGCGGATGGGCCTCATAGCGCGCCCTCGATGATCGCCTCGACGCCCTCCTCCACGCTGGCGGCGAGCCGGGTCTGGCGCCCGACCATGAGGACGGCAGTGGCGGCGGCGCGCACGAGCTCGGCGTCGTGGGAGACGAGGAGGATCGAGCCGCCGGCCTCGCGCTCGTCAATGAGCCGGTCGGCCAGGGCGAGGCGGGTGACGTGGTCGAGGCGCTGCTCGGGCTCGTCGAGGATGAGCAGGGAGCGGGGGCGGGCGAGGACGGCCGCGAGGGCGAGGCGGCGGCGCTGCCCACTGGAGAGCTCGTCCGGCAGGGAGTCGGCGACGGCGTCGAGGTCGAACTCCTCGATAAGGGCCTCGACGACGGCGCCCGGGTCCGCCACGCCGTGCCCGTAGCAGACGAGGTGGAGGTGCTCGGCGACGGAGAGGGTCGGGAAGAAGGACTCCTCGCCGAGGTCCCTGGCCACGGCGGCGCGGAAGGCGGCGCGGCGCGGGTCCGGGCGGCGTCCCATGACCTCGATCTCGCCGCTCAGGGGTCGCAGGAGCCCGCAGCAGGTGCGCGCCAGGGTCGATTTTCCGGCCCCGTTGACGCCGACGAGCGCGAGGACACCGCCGGGGCGGAGCTCGAAGGTCGCGGGGGCGCAGACGGGGTTCTCGCCGTAGCCGACCGACAGGTCCCGCGCGCGGATGAGGGGATCGGCGTCGCCGTGGACATGGGGAGGGATCTGGGCGGGGAGGGGCGGGCGGGAGGCCAGGGAATCAGTGTCCGAGGTCATGGCGCATTCGTAGCAGGCGGGGGTAAGGCGTGCCTCATTCCCGCGGATGAGATGGGCGGCGGATGAGCCGACGGCGCGTCAGGCGGGGATGGGGCAGAGCTCGATGGTGTCGATGAGCTCGCCCCAGGCGGGGTTGACCATGATGCGCTGGCAGCCGTCGAGGGCGGCGGCGACGGCGGGCATTCCGTGGCTGGCGTCGACGCGGATGAAGACCCGCAGCTCGGCGGTCTCGCCGGGCTCGAAGGCGACGCCGGTGACGCCGTCGACGGTCTGAAGCTGGGCGCGGACCTCGGCCTGAATCGCCTCGGAGGACCAGGAGGGGATCCAGTCCTCTCCCCCGGCGAGCGCAACGACGGCGGGGCGGGGCAGGCGCAGGTCGAGGGTGCCGGGGTCGAGGACCCAGAGCTGGTCGGTGTGCTCGCAGGCGACGGCGGCGGCGCGGTGGGGGTCGACGGGGACGGGGCGCACGTCTTCGCACCAGGCGCTCATGGCGGCGGCGGAGGTGAAGACGGGCAGGGCGATATGGCCGTCGGGCAGCTCGACGGCGAGCGTGGCGGCGTCGCGGCTGGCGTCATTGGTGTGGACCGAGTGGGAGGTCGCGGTTCCGGTGAGGGCGTGGGCGGCGACGGGCACGATGACGCGCGTGGCGGTCAGGGCCGCGACAACGCCGCGCATGTACTCGTGGCGGGGCAGGTCAGTGGCCTCGATAGCGGCGGTGACCTCGGGGAGCGCCTCGCCGGTGTCGCTGGCGAACGGGGTCGGGGCGGCGAGAAGCCGCTCCATCTTGGCGCGCGCGGCGAGCGCCGCGGTCAGTTGCGGATCATCCGGGGCGACGCCGTCAGTGCTGATGGCGTTTGCCCCTTCGGCGCTCGCTGAGTCATTCACGTCATTCACGTCGTTCACGCCCCGATCCTAAATCCGCCCCGCCCCTCTCGCCGAGACCGGGCGAACAGCACGGCGAGACCGGTTCCGTTTCCACAGGCCGC